>OOCW01000318.1_pt1 | contig 51179 bp, 46 predicted proteins | sample 1671201 | NCBI WGS metagenome assembly OOCW01 (sample SAMN06348132, study PRJEB24527) | human gut metagenome | biome: human gut; feature: ankylosing spondylitis patient; material: feces | host: Homo sapiens | place: China | collected 2015-10
CAGCTATAAATTTAGCTCTTAGTGGATCTCCTGGTAATAATACTGTTTCTGCTATGTCTCCAACTTTAGCTTCTAAATGCGGAGTTGGCACTGGTGATTTACTCATTTCGATTTCCTCCTAGAATGTAAATTACTTTAATATGTTCATAGTAGTTATTTTTATAACTTTACTACAATATTATATTATATATTATATCTTAAATTAGATGTATATATAATATACAAATAACACCTGTTAATTTTTTCTAGTTTAATTTAATCAGCTTTATTTATTGTATTTGTAGACTAAATAACTACATTATATACAAAAAAATATACCAAAAAGGTGATTTTTAGTATAACTATCATTTTCCAATCCACATAGCTGGTGTTTTATTAAGTATGTAAGTGAGTGTGTAAATATAGTCAGACTAATATCTATAATAAAAAAACTAGGGTTAATACCCTAGTTTTTTATTATTAAAGATTATCTATAGCATATTGTGCTGCATCTGCTTCAAAACCTTCACCGTATTCTGATGTTAATTGATCGTATATACCTGCTTTTGACATATGCATCATATCACTGTAAGACTTAGCTTTTTTAGTGCATTTGAAAATTCAACTGATACGTTATCATCTGCTTTTTCTGCAGTTTGAGTTTGAGATACTTTTGGATTAGATTCGACGCTATTTGAAGATTCATCCCCATTTCCTCCAAAATATTTCTGTAATATAAATTTTATCATAATTTTGTATTTTATATCATATTTTTTATAATTAAATTTTAAAAAACAATTTATTTTTACATAAAAATAAAAAGAGTCGTAAAATATCATTTTACAACTCTTTTTTAATCTTGATTTTATCTTTTAATAACGGCAACATAACTTTAAATATAGTTTTTTCTCCATCACTTTGAGCAGTTATAATCCCTCCATGAAGCGATACTATACTCTTTGTTATCGCAAGGCCTAGCCCTGAGCCACCGTCATTTTTATTTCTAGATTTATCTACTCTATAAAATTTATCAAATATATACGGAAGCTCAACTGCTGGTATTGGATTACCATAGCTTATTACATCCACTACTGCATAATCATTCTTTTTATATGCGTATATATCGAGAAATTCTCCTGTTCCGTATTTAATTCCGTTATTTATTAGATTTTGGAATGCTCTAACTAATTTATTTGGATCTGCAGAGATAATCAGTTTATCTTCTGAAAAGAAGCTTCTTTCTTTTATTTTTTCACTTTCAAATTGGTACCCAAATTGGAATATAATTTGATTTAATAATTCGACTAAGTCTATATCTATCTTATCTAATGTAATAGAGTTATTTTGGACTTTTGTAAGTTCAAACAAGTCGTTTATAAGTACTTCAAGTTCTTTAGACTTTTCATATGCTATATCTACATAATATCTAAGTTGAACTTCATCTCTATAATTATCTCCATTTATAAGTCCTAAATAGCCTTTTATAGAAGTTAGAGGCGTTCTTAAATCGTGTGATACATTAGTTATAAGGTCGGCTTTTGTCTGTTGTGCTTTTCTCTCTTGTATAGTGACATCTTTTAAAAGGCTTGAGATTATATTTATATTATCTCCTAATTTTTTTGTATCTCCTTTACAATCTATCTCTATAACCTTGTCCAAGTCTCCAGCTGCCATTTGGTTTGTAGCATTTACAATTTTGGCTAAACCGACATATGTCTTTCTCATAAATAAGTAGTATACTATGAATGTGCATATTGCGATTATAACGTAATTTAAATTGCGGTCTAATCCACTTTGCGCTTTAAAAAGCATAAAGAATTTTATTGCATCGATTAAAGTTCCACCATATTGACTATTATATCTGTAGTATATATCTAAAATTATCTTTAAAACTACAAAAGTAATAGATACACAAGTAAGGCTTAAAATAAAATAAGCTATAGGTAATATGGCGTAGTAAAGCGCCTTTTTATTTTTCAATTTTATAACCAACTCCCCATACTGTATGAATTATTTTTTCACCATTTAAACATTTATCAAGTTTATCTCTAAGTCTACTAATATGGACCATAACAGTATTATTTGATTGGAAGTATTTTTCTTTCCATACTTTTTCAAATATTTCTTCAGATGAGAATACTCTACCTTTGTTACTAGCCATTAGATATAGTATATCAAATTCTCTAGCTGTAAGAGATATCTCTTCCCCCGCTGCCACTACTCTATGTCTAGTTTTGTCTATTGTAAGCGAACCTACATTTATTAAATCCGATTCTTCAGAAGAGCTATTGTTGTTTAAGTAATAACTTCTTCTAAGAAGTGCTTTGACCCTTACTGTAAATTCTAATGGATTAAAAGGTTTTGTCATATAATCATCTGCACCTGTCATAAGACCTTGTATTTTGTCCATATCCTCAGATTTTGCACTTAACATTAATATAGGTATATTCTTTGTTTCTCTTATTTTTTTACATACTTCTATCCCGTTAACTCTAGGCATCATTATATCTAAAACTAATAAATCTATTTCTTCTTTATCTATTATATCTAAAGCTTCTTGTCCATCTTGCGCTTTTATAACTTTATAGCCTTCATTTATAAGATATATCTCAAGTAAGTCTCTTATTTCCTTTTCATCATCCGCAACTAAAATTTTATTATTCAAATTATACCATCCTTCCTCCTCAATATATAATAACCCATATATTGAGTTAATATAATAAATATCTATAATATATTCTTACATAATTATAAATTATTTTTACAAAATATTAAATTACATTTTTGTCATTTCAAATATAAAGGGAATAAGTTCACTGTAATTAGATTATGTAAACCTATCCCCTTTATATTTACTAAACTATTTTATATTATATTGTAAGCTTATCTTAATCAATTAACTAATAAGTTATTAATAATTAAATAACAATATATCAATAACTTACTAATGATATAATTCTTCTAAAATATCTTTTGCAAAGTGATTTACTATTACTAAATCGTCTTTTATCTTGTTTTTATCGATTAACCCTGTAAATATATTTGAATTTCTGACTTCAAGTAACATAAAGCTATTTATCTTACATAAAGACAGTATATATGAATAATCATCGTCTATTATAAAGGCATTTTCAAAGTCGTAATCTTTTTTGATTATTTCAAAATCGTCTCCGTATGTCCCCTTTTCTGTATGCACTATTGGTAGATTTTTATGAAATTTGCTTATAGCATGTGATTTTTCATATCTGATTTTTAGCCTTTCGTCTTGTGATAAATCAAAATAATTCTCTCCAAATATTGAAGCCACTAAATTATTTAGATTTTTAAGTTTAAATTGTCTACCTTGTATTATTACTACTAATGGTTCCATATTATCCCCCCTAAATAAAACCAAATTGTATTTTATATATTTTTACCCAAAATTAAGCATATTTACACTTAATTACTTTTAAAATTATATATTGGTTTTATGATTTTTTTGATATCTACTGTGTCTGTTATATTGTTTATTATCTCTTCAATCGGTTTATACACCTGTGGAGCTTCATCTAGTGTAGATACATTTACACAAGTTGTAAAAATATCTTTCATAGAAGCTTTATAATCATTCATATGGATTTTATTTTTAGCTTCTGCCCTCGAAAGTATTCTCCCTGCTCCATGTGGTGCAGAATAATTCCAATTTGGGTTGCCCTTGCCCTTTCCGATAATAACCCCATCTCTCATATTTATCGGAATAAGAACATCTTCTCCTTCATATGCAGAAATAGCACCTTTTCTAAGCATATACTTGTCTACTTCTATATAATTATGTATACTTTCAAATTTATTTAGACTTTCGTAATCAAGTCCTATAAATTCTACAATTTTCTCTGCCATAAGCTCTCTATTTTTAGATGCATATCTTTGAACTATGTCCATATCGTGAAGATAATCATCTAGGTCTTGTCCTTGTACATAACATAAGTCTTTTGGTATTTTGCTTTCTATTTTAAGAGATTCTTTTAACTTTTTAAGCTCTTTTTCAATTTTCTTTTTCTTGCCTGATTTTTTATAGCTTTCTATTATTTCTTTTGATTTTTCTTCATATTCACCATTATTATAATTTAAATTATTATATCCTACATCTTGGTAGTGTTTTGCTACTTGTAGCCCTATATTTCTGCTTCCAGAGTGGATAACCAAGTATTTATTGTTAAAATCATCTTTATCTATTTCTATAAAGTGGTTACCGCCTCCAAGTGAGCCTAATGCTCTATTAAATTCCTCTGGTTTCTTTTTAATATTATTTATACAGCGTATTTTCAATATTTCGTCTATATAATCTACTACTGCTTTGTTATTTATATTAAATCCATGAGGTATGTTGTTTTTTATAAAATCATCTATTTTATCTAAGTTTAAGTCTATATCTCCAAGCTCAACACATAAAACTCCACATCCTATATCGACTCCAACTAAATTAGGTACGATTTTATCTTTTATAGTCATTGTTGTACCTATAACACATCCTGCTCCTTTGTGACAGTCTGGCATAACCCTAATATTTGAGTTTTTAACAAATTCTTGATCTAAAAGCTGTTTTATTTGAGATATTGTCTCTTTATCTATATTCTCTGTAAATACTTCAGCTTCATTAAAATCGCCTTTTATAATCATTAAAACACCCCTTTAATTTTTAAAAATTAAGTTATATATTAATATTATTATAACAAATTTAAATTTCATCTATTTAAACTTATTACAAATATTTAAGTTTTTTACAAGCATTAAATCTACCTATTATCTTAGTTTTACAGCCTTAAAATATATTTATTCATCCATTATGTAAGTAAAACTGTCAATTTTATTACGTATTTGTAATAAAACTGTAAGATTAGATATAAGGGTTGTATGATATACTTTATTAAAAGGTTGGTATTATATACTTTATTAAAATATTATTAAGGCGGTGACTTATGAATACTATAAATCCAAAAATTAGTGTTATTGTACCTGTTTACAATACAGCACAATACTTACCTCGCTGTCTAGATTCTATATTAAATCAGGACTTTGAAGCTTATGAGGTTATATGTGTAAACGACGGGTCTAGTGACAACTCAATTGAGATTTTAAGGGAATATGAAAATAAATCTTCAAAAATAAAAGTAATAAATCAAGCAAACAGCGGTGTTGCAACAACTCGTAATACTGCACTAAAGCACGCAAAAGGTGAATACCTAGCTTTTTTAGATAGTGATGACTTTGTAAGAGAAAACTACTTAAGCAGATTATATGACGCAGCTATAGATACTAGAAGCGATATAGTAATTTGCAATTTTTATAGATATTACGAACAAATAAATCTAGCTAAACCTGTGCTTTACAAGTTTAGAAGGGGTGTATTTGATAAACATGAAATATTAAAGGGATTAATTCCAGATAACTTAATTCATTCTTATTTATGGAATAAATTATGGAAAAGAGAAATATTTGAAAACTACAGCACATTTCCAAATATGAAATTTGAAGATTTTGCTGTTATGTCACAATTAATGTATAAAGCTGATAAAATAGCCGTTATAAACGACGCACTATATTACTACAGAATTAGAAAGACAAGCATAGTTAGAAGTATATCTCTACAAACACAAAATGATTATATGAAGGCTTATGCTCTTATTCGTCTATTTTTACAAGAATCTGGCGAATATAATAAATTTAAACGCCACTTTTTCTATTTATCGCTTAAAGTCTATATAGTTATGTTGGCTGTGATTTTAATGTTATTTAAAGAACATCCTTCACTAAAACTATTAGCTCAAAACATCTACTCTACAAAAGTGTTTATAAGAGCGTGTAGAGAAGATAACTTCTTAATGACACAAGAAGAGATATTAAATTACAATGTGCTTTCTTCAAGCGTTAAAGTACCAATACTTAATAGGAAGCTAAATACAAAAACTCCAAAGTAAATAAACTTTGGAGTTTTCTTATATTTTAAAATTTTATCGGTATTATATCGTCTTCGCTATATCTAGCTAGTATATATAAAAAGTCGGATAATCGATTTATATATTTTAGAAGCTCAGGATTTATTTCATCTTGTTTTGATAAAGTAGTTATCCTTCTTTCTGCCCTTCTACATATTGTTCTCGCTATATGTAAATTAGCTGAGCAAAGAGATGTTCCTGGTATTATAAATTCGTTTATTTTTTCTACTTTTGATGTATAATAATCTACTAACTTTTCTAATTCTTCTACATCTTCACTTGTTAAAATGGTTTTTAGTCTTTTATAATTTAAAGATGAAAGCTCTGCCCCCACATCAAATAATTTAGTTTGGATTTTTCTCAAAGCATCTCTATCTTCATTTTTTAAATAATGATAACAAAGACCTATATAAGAGTTTAATTCGTCTATTGTTCCATAAGCCTCTACTCTTATGCTGTCTTTTTCTATTCTGTTTCCTCCTATTAAGGAAGTTGTCCCTTTGTCCCCGCTTTTAGTGTATATTTTCATCTATTAACCCCTTTCTCAATTTATTAAGTATAAATCATATTTTAGATGTAGTTTATACTCTATATATATTTATTTATAAATGCGTCGACTTCCTTCCAATACTTTTCAGGATTTTCGTCTTCTGAGTGTGCGTGGCTCGCCCCATGTATAACTAATTTTTGCTTTTCGCTGCTACATGCTTCATAAAGTTCGTCTAACATATAAAATGGTACAAACTTATCATCATCTCCATGTATAAACATAATAGGAACTTTAGCTTCTTTTACTGCTTCTATTGGAGATGCATCATTTAAGAAGTATCCTGATTTTATTTTTACCATTAAATTTGCTATATTTAATATTGGAAATGACGGCATATTAAATAATTTTTTTAATTGATATTTAAATTGTTCCAAAGCTGTCGTATATCCGCAGTCTTCTATTATTACTTTTACATTTTGAGGTAGATTATCTAGTGAAGATGCTATCATAACAGTTGCAGCTCCCATAGATACACCGTGTATTAATATTTCAGCTTTTTTGTCTTTTGAAATTATATATTCAAGCCACTTTATAAGATCTTTTGCATCGTGATATCCCATTCCTATATAATTTCCCTTGCTTTTTCCATGCCCTCTTAAATCCATAGCTAATACATTATATCCCTCGTTATAGTAGTGAAAAGCCTTTGTACTAAGACTAAATGCATCTGCCATATATCCATGAACAGTCACCGCCCATTTATGTGTGTCTTTATTTAGTACTTGATAACCATGTAATTTAAGATCGTCAAATGAAGTTGCAAATACTTCTTCAAATTTAGATGATTTTTCAAGCCATTCTTCTTCTGGTGTTAGCTCGTGGTGACTTAGCCCATCATTGCTAAAAATCATTTTCTTTGAGGAATTTGGATTTATAGCTAAGTTGTAAAAAAAGTTTCCGACAAAAATTGATGCAATTATTAATACAAGTAATAATGTTATAATTACTGCCAAACAAATTTTTAAAGTCATTGTATTCCCTATCCTTTCAATTAATTCACTTTGTCTATAGCTATTGACTTTGTCTTCTTAAAATTTTATATATTTGTGTAGACTCTGTCTTTTGCTTAGGTTTATATTGATTAAATATATTTAAATTTTATCCATATTCTTAATATTTTACAACTATAATAAAAAAATCTTTATTTAAAAAATAAAGATTTTTTAATTTCGCAACGTACGAAGTCGTTGTCGCTATATTTTTTATAAAATACTGTATAGGCATGTAAACAATGGAGTAATATTTTAAAAATTTGGCTTCTAAGATATCCGTTTTCTATTTAATATACTTATTAAGAAGAACCTACACCATTTAGTACTCTTATATCACATCACACAATGTAGGCCCTAAATTTATTTTTTATAGTAATAATAATAATCGAGTTTTGATTAATTACTACCTATTACTTCATTTGTCAATTTTTAAGATCTTCATCTTGTTTCTTTTGTATGTCTTTTTTATCTGCTTTGTTTTCATTGCAGCCTTCTCTTCGGCGATTCAAACATTTACATGTTTGATGCGTACCAATGCTCGCCAGACCACTTAATGCTCCTGCAATTACGATTTCTGCTGTAATCTTCTCATTTAGTGATACATTTATAACTACCCCAACCATTAGCATAATCAAAGGAATATACTTGTTGGGAATAAAATCTAAACTTGTTTTAATTACATAACCTATGCACATACAAAAACCAATAACCAATGGAACCATATATTGAGTATATTGACTCAAATCCATAAATATCACCCCATTTACTATATTCTATTCAAAAAAAATAATAATGCTCCACATTATTTGAAAATTTGACAAAAAATACATAAAACTGCCATAATTAACTTATATAATAATTAGGAGGGGTATTATGTACGAAGAAAACTATGAATTTCCAGCAATAATAATAAATCACAGTAGTGATGACTACGAAATTAGAATATACGACTTTGAAGAAGTTACAGTATATGACGATAACTTAGACGATTGTTATACATCTATAAAAGAGGCATTAGAAGGAGAAATTTACAAATATATCTGTTTAAATAAAGATATTCCAAAAGCAACATCAAAAGAAAACATAATTTTAGATTACAACCAAACCTTATTTCATATAAAAGTAAATACACAAGAAGCCATAAAAAACTCCAAAAGATTGGGCGTTATAGTACCTAAAGATTTATAATTTTTATCTGTATTTAAAATTCAAATAAACAAACAATAAAAGAAAAACGTATTAAGAGGTGATATAATGTTTATTCCTAAAAGGGTTATATTTGAAAAAGGTTCATTAGATACTGAAATAGGTCAAAATATCTTCAATAAAGTAAAAGACATTCCAAATGTTGAAATTATAAATGCAAGTTCTAACAGAATCAAAAGTAATATCCCTGGAGACAACTTATATGAACAATACAGATCCGGAAAAGAGACATTAGTCGTCGGTTATCGTAAAAGTCTAAAGTTTCAAACATGTAAGCCATCTGCAAATTATCAACTGCCTTTAGTCAGCGGCTGTATGGGAAGATGTGAATACTGCTATCTAAATACTCAATTAGGCGATAAGCCTTATATAAGGGTGTTTGTCAATATAGACGATATCTTAAAAAAAGCAAAAGAATATATAGACGAAAGATCGCCTGCTGTAACTATATTTGAAGGTGCGGCGACATCCGACCCTATACCACTTGAACCCTATACTCATTCTTTGAGAAAAACGATAGAATTTATAGGAGCAGAGGAAAAAGCTCGCTTTAGATTTGTGACTAAATACAATGATGTAGATAGTTTATTAGATGCAAACCACAACAACCACACAGAAATTAGATTTAGCATAAATACACCAAAAATAATCGACATTTACGAACATTATACAGCTTCTGCCAGCAAGCGAATTGAAGCTGCTGTAAAAGTAGCTAATGCAGGATACCAAATAGGTTTTATAATCGCACCCGTATTTCTTTATGAAAATTGGAAAGATGAATACAGAGATTTAATTAAAAGTATAAAAGAAAAACTCCCAAAAGATTTTAATCAAAGCATTATATTTGAAGTGATATCTCATAGATACACTACAAAAGCAAAAAATAGAATAAACGAAATATATCCAGAGACTACATTGCCTATGAATGATGATAATAGAAAATTTAAATACGGTCAATTTGGATACGGCAAATACGTATATTCTAAAGAAGAATTAGACGATATAAAGGATTTCTTTAAAAAAGAGATTAAAGAGATTTTTCCAGATAGCTTTATAAAATATGTGATTTAAAATTCGCTTCGCTCATGACGCCAACGAATCAAAGATTCCGTTGCTTAGAATTCGCTTTGCTCATATCGCCAACGAATCGAAGATTTCGTTGCTTAAAATTCACTTCGCTCATAGCACCAACAAATCGAAGATGCTGTTGCTTTAAATTTGCTTCGCTTATGGCGAGGGCGATTTTGTATATTTCTTTAAATTAGCTTTCATTAGAATTAAAAAATCCCCCTATATAGTAGAACACTCTATATAGGGGGATTTTTATTATTTTTATGTCATTTAATAATTTTAAGTAAAGATCTATTTACATTTTAAAATTATTTATTTTACAGTCCTATTAATACTCTTCGTAACATATCCTGATTTAGACATTTGAATAGTTATCACAGTATTTTTCTTTTGTTTTGGAATAAACACCTTGTATTTTCCTTTAGAATTTACTGTAGTCTGTTTTCCCACTTGCTTTTTATTTACATAAACTTTTATAGTGGCGTTTTTTGTTCCTGTTCCACTTATACTCGTGCTAGTTTTATATATATTGTTACATGTTAAAGAGCCAAATTGTTTTAATACTGTAGTTGTAGCGCTCTTTGAGTTGTAATTAGTCTTAGAAGCTACTACTTTTATAGTAGAGCCGCCAGGCTGCTTAGGTATTTTAATACTGTATTTATTATTTGAAGCTTTGCCAGAAGCTATAATCTTGCCTTTTGAGTTATATACTTTAATAGTAGCGGAGCTTAGCGCCTTACCGCTTATATATGTACTAGATGAATTTAAAGTATTTATCGTAAGTGTAGCCATATTCTTTTTAGCTACCGTATTATTTTTATTAGTTGTGGCATTGTTTTTGTTTACAGTTGTATTATTTTTATTAGCTATATTATTATTTTTGTCGACAGTGGTGTTATTCTTATTATTTGTAGTGTTATTTTTATTAGGTACAGATGTATTGTTTTTGTTGTCTGTACTTGTATTTTGTTTATTTATAAGTGTTCCACCGCCTATAGCTTTTACTGCTTTTAAGGCATTTACCTTGCCGTATCCCGTATAACTGTCTTTTCCCGGTCTACCTATATCGTCAGCCGTAGAATATAGAGCTGATTTTATTTCGTCTACTGTAGCGTTTGGATTTTTAGACTTCATCATAGCAACAATACCAGACACTATTGGCGCTGACATAGATGTTCCGCTGTCATACATATATCTTTGTCCATTGGTATAAGGAATTGTACTGTATATATCTACTCCATATGCAGATATATCCTTTTTAATTCCGTAATTTGAATCAGCCGCCTTTTGGTCGTTTTGATCTATATTTATTACAGATATACAAGAGTCAAAATCAGCAGGATAAAACTTCATAGTGCTGTTGTTGTTACCTGCTGAACAAACAGTGACAATTCCCTTTGCTTTGGCGTTATTTATAGCCTGCTCTAATAATTTATCTTGTTCTTTATCTGCATCTTCATAAAAATTATCGTCTACCAATCTACCAAGACTCATATTTATAACTTGTGCGCCCTTTTTAACGGCGTAATTATATCCGTTTAAAATATCGCTTGTAAAAGCTTCTGCGCTGTTTTTGTTTCCCCAAAATACATTTATATTCATAAGCTCTATATTGTTGTTTCCAATACCTGAAATACCGATAGCATTATTAGTTGTAGCTGCCAATATTCCAGATACATGCGTCCCATGATAGTTTTTATCTTTAGTAAGTTGAGAATAGTTGTTTTCAGCATCTACTGCAAGATATAAATTTCTTTTTAAGTCAGGGTGATTTACATCCATACCAGTATCTAGTACTGCTACTTTTACTTTAGATGTTTTGTAGTCTTTTAAGTAGTCCCAAGCTTCGTATATTTTTAAACTTTTTAAATAGTATTGTGCCTTGCTGTACTCATCATTAGTACTAGTTGTAGCTTTATATGTACTAGAGCTAGACGTAGTTTTATATGAGAAATTAGGCTGTACTGATTTTATAAAACTACTGTCTTCGTAGTTTTCTATCGCCTTATCTACAGTTTCAGAGTTTGATATATCGACTACACCTATATTTTTTCCCATAAGCTGTTCTATTTCTCCGTCTAGATTGTCTACAACAGCTTCTTTTAACTCTTTATTTACATCATTTTCAAATTCAACAATGACTTCACCAGGTTTATAACCTAACTCTTCATCACTTTGTTTTTCTTCTGATGCATCTTCATAATCTTTTATTAAATCATCTGCCCTAGAGTCTATAACTGCTTTAAATTGATTTATCTTTTTACTTTGTTCTTTGTCATAATAATAATTTAAAACTTCTTTTACAGCATACTCAAAGTTTTCTTTAGAGTTGTATTTATTTATGTGTTTTGCCACATAACTTCCTGATACTTTTTCTAAATCAAACTTATCTTCTAGTTGATTTGATACTCTTTGTTTTTGATTGTTTTCTGTTTCAATCTTTTTTTGTTCCTTCTTAAAAGTTGCCTTTACTTCAGCATAAGAATAAATAGGTCCTATATTAGGAAGTACTAGTGATAAAGATAAAAACAGTGGTATAAATTTTTTGTTTAATATCATCTCTATCCCCCTTATCATTTAGTCATTATAGATAATATACATCTTATATTGTATAAAATCTATAAATTTTTCCTTACATTATATCACGAAATCATAACATTTTTAAGATTTATAAATATTTTACTAAAGAGTTATCTTTAACTTTATTAAAAATATAATTTGAATTAAGAAGGGATTTAGATTGCAAAAATCGAATTGTATAATAATATGTTTATTTATAGGATATATAAAATGAAATTCACTTAAAAATTTATACATAGTAAGAAGATAACTTTTTTAATTCTAGCGAATTTTAAGCAACGGACGAAGTCGTTGGCGTCATGAGCAAAGCGATTTTTAAGCAACGTAATCTCCGATTCGTTGGCGTCATGAGCAAAGCGATTTTTAAGCAACGGACGAAGTCCTTGGCGACATGAACGTAGTGAATTTTTTATATAAATTAAAGTAATTAAAATATGAAGTTGTGGTGATAAGTGTAATGAAAGAAAAATTTTTAGAAAGTTTAAAAGAGGCACTAACTACATATTCTTATTCTACTAATATTCCACTTGTCTTACTAGATGAAAACGGAAGTTCTGTGTATTCAATTGGGAATGAAGAACCTTTTTGCAAATTTTTCAAAGAGTTTACAGGAGATATGAACCCCTGTTCTCAAACTCATCTATATGCAGCTAAACAATCAGAAGCGTTAGGAGAAGCTTATACATTCTTTTGTCCTGCTGGGCTTATTCACTATACTGTTCCAGTTATAAAAAAAGGTGTATTTAGAGGTTCTGTGCTAGCTGGTCCTATACTTATGGATTTTTCTGATGAACTTATGATTTCTGAAATTATGCAAAAATTCAATATAGATTTAAAATATCTTGGGATGGTAGAATCTAAAATAAGAAGTATTCAAGTTATAGACCCTACAAGAGTTAGGCATCTAGGCAACTTGTTGTTTATTGTAGTTTATAGTCTTTTAAGTGATGAGAAAAAAGAGCTTGAAAGAAAGAGATTAATAGCTTCTCATCAATCTGATTTAAATGAAAAAATACAGATTATTAAAGATGAGCAAAATGTAGAATTTTACTCTTATGAAACAGAAAAGGAATTATTATTAAAAGTTAGAAATGGGGACGTTATAGGAGCTAAAAATATCCTAAACGATATGATAGGTCGTATTTTATTTGCCTCAGGAAACAATATAAATGTAATAAAATCAAAGACATTAGAGCTTTGCACATTGTTGTCTAGGGCGTCTATAGACGGCGGAGCCGACTCAAATACGATAATAGACTTAAATAGCAAGTTTTTATATAAAATATCAAATATAAAAAATATCGAAGATTTATCTTATTGGGTTGTTCACATGCTAGATAGCTTTACTCAAAATGTATTTAACTTTAACGAGTCTAAAAACCCTGTATTAATCCAAAAATGTATATCATATATAAATGAACATTACAACGAAGATATAAATTTAGAAAAAGTCGCTAATATAGTACATCTAAACCCGTCTTATTTTTCGAGTGTATTCAAAAAAGAAGTGGGCGTAAGCTTTTCAAATTATTTAAATAAAATAAGAATCGAGCAAAGCAAACTGCTGCTTAAAAATACTGATTCTTCTATAGTAGAAATAGCTATGGAAGTCGGCTTTGAAGATCAAAGCTATTTTTCAAAAGTATTTAAAAACTTGACGAAAATGACTCCTAAACAATATCGTCAAAATGGATAATATAAAATAGACTTTCCTTATAACTTATTTCATAAGAAAAGTCTATTTTAAAAAGATATAAATAAAATTAAAATAAATAAATTTAAATTATTTAAAAGCTATATTTGTTTTTAACTTATTTTATTCAAATAAATTTAAGATATTTTTCTTGTTTAATTTGTATCCTATAATACAAATCGCTCCACTTTCTTCTTTATAATAGCTTTCTTCATTTATTTCATTTTCAACATAATCAAATTTGTACCAATTTTTATCTCTATTTTGCAAAATCCCTTTTCCCCTTACGATTTTGCCATAAGTATCCTCATCTTCAAAACACTTAAAGATGAGCTTTATATCGCTATAATCTATAGATTTCTTTGTTTTAAATTCCAATGTAGAAAAATGATATGGATTTCTCGTCTCGTCCTTATCTAGTTTATCTAATATTTTTAACATGTCGTAGTCTTGTATTTTATTTTCAATAGCTTCAATCAAATTTCGCCCACTTATATTGTAAATATCTTCGTTTATAATATTTGCATTTATATTTATATTTTTGATATACGAATACATCCCTTCAATATATTTTATATCAACACCTGTATTTTTGCTTAAAACAATAGTTTTTGATACTGCAATTTGATCGTCCACAAATACCTTGGAGTATGAAGATACAAAGTCAAATCGCTTTACATCTAATACAGAGATAATATTATTGATTTTAAATAGATTTTTAAATTTAAAATCGTTACACGCTCTTAATATCTCGCTTAATTTTGCGACACCTGTAGGTTCTACAATTATCCTATCAGGATTAAATTTATTTATTATATCTTCTATTGAAGAGAGAAAATCCCCCGACGAACTACAGCAAATACATCCTGCTGTTATTTCCTCTACTTCGACACCAGTATTTTTGAGTATGTCAGTATCAATTCCTACTTTTCCAAATTCATTTTCTAAGACGACGATTTTTTCGTCCCTATAACCTTCAGTCACAAGTTTTTTTATAAGAGTAGTCTTTCCTGCTCCTAAAAATCCCGATACAATATCTAATTTTACCTTCATAAGCCATACCACCCTTATTTAAAAGATTTAACCACCCTAAAACATTTTTTAAAACCTAAACGCCTATCCTGTAATTTAAAAATAATTTTCCTGTAATATATAGAGAAACTGCCCCAAAATTTGAGATGGCTACTTTGGGACAGCTTAAGTTTATTTAGTTTAAAATTATAAGCTTTTTATTTATAAGATTTATTTTAATTTATATTAGATTAAAATTTATAAGCCGTATTCAGCTGGTATAAATTTATCCATATCTAATTCATCTTGCATATCGTCATAAAATTCTAATTCATCATCTGCTATATCTTCAATTTGATTTCCTATGATATCTAGCCATTTCTTTTCTCTTTCTTCTACATAAACTTCACCGCTATTTACAGCTTCAGTTATCTTATCAAGAGCAAGTTTAGCACCTAACTTAGTCATTTCAAATGAATTTTCAGCTTTGACTAATTCGCCAGCTATATCAAATACAACTTGTGGTTTTAATACGTAAGCTTGAGGATCAAGTCGTGCATCAGATTCAGCAAGTAAATCTCTAAATTCTCTTCTAAATCCTTTCTTAGTAGCTGTATTCATAAGTCTTGTATCGTAAATTAATTGTTCTATAGATACAACTGGTGCCATTTCAGCTAATAATTTAACTTGTTGGACAGATTCATTAGACCATAAATCAGTTACAGCAGCTGCTATATTACCTATTGGAGATAAGTGAGCACAAGCAGCTGATTTACCTTCACAAGATATAGGAGAGCCTGTAATTGCTTTTAGATAAATACCTTCATAAGCACAGTCTTTAGATGGGCCTACAGCTCCTTCTTCAAAAGCAGCTAAAGCTCTAGCAACTGTAGCAACTCTCACTACTGCTGCAAATACTTTTGGTATCATACCTCTTTCAGCAAGTACCATAGCAGTATTACCAAATCCACAAGCAGAATCCCCTGCTGGAAGTGAGCCATTAGCTTTACAAATATCAGCTATGTTTTTCCATAAGAATTTCATATCTCTACATCCACAAACTCCAAGTGCAAATATAACTTGTTTAATATCTGCATTTACTAAAGCTTCGTCGTTTAACTCTTTACCACCAGTAGATTCAACAGAGATAAAGTCAGCGCCAGCTTGTGAGCAACCAGCGAAGCTTTCAATCATAGCTTCCCAATACTTACCGCTTCTCATAATTGGAGGTCTATTCATCTCTCTTAAGTCGTTTGGAGTAGCTCTATAAGCAGATTTTAGACCGTATTTAGCTTCGTATTCTTTCATAGTATCTACTATGATCTTACTTACTTCAATACCCCATTTAGGATTTTCAGTAAATTCAGGAAGAGTTTCATATTCTATAACTACTCCTGGTGCATATAATTCTCTAGCTCTATTTAATATACCATTTGTCATATCTTTGTATATTTGGTATGCATCTTTTATACTATCTTCATTAACTATCATTGATGGCAATGTGAAGTTTAATTCTGGATAAACTTCGCCACCACCTATTATTAAACCGCTTTTAGTTGTTACTGGTTTCTTACAAGAACCATAAACAAAATCATCAACTGAATCGTATGCCAATTTATTAAATTTTATACTCATAACCGTTCCTCCCAATATAATTATTTATTTTTCAGATTGTTTAAACGCCTATATTATTTTTTAGCTTTAAGTACATTTTTAGCTACATCTGCTGCAGCTGCTGCATCAGTAGTATAGTAATCTGCATGTACTTGTTTTGCGTATTCTTCTGAAACTGGAGCACCGCCTATCATGAATATATATTTATCTTTAATTCCTTTTTCTTCAAATGCTTTTATAGTAGTTTCGATTGCCGGCATTGTAGTTGTAAGTAAAGCTGATAAGCAAATTATATCTGCTCCTATTTCTTCAGCTTTTTCAACAAATTTTTCTTCTGGAACGTCAACACCTAAGTCGACCATTTCTATACCAGCGCCATCCATCATCATCTTAACTAAGTTTTTACCTATATCGTGTAAATCCCCTTTTACAGTACCTATAACTGCTTTTCCTATTGGTTCAACACCTTCAGCTTTTAGAGATGGAGCCAAAACTTTAAGTCCAGCTTGCATTGCTTTAGCTGCGATTAACATTTCTGGAACATATATTTGTCCTTCTTTAAATTTATCGCCTATTTCACCCATTGCAGAAATCAAACCATCGTTTAATATATCAGCAGGTTTTATACCTTGTTCTAAAGCTTCTTTAACTAATTGTTTTGATTGTTTTCCACTACCTTTTTGTACTGCTAATGAAAGTTCTCTTAATTCCATAAATCCTTCCCCCTAACCAAATTATTAAAATACTATTATTAAAATCTACTTAATGATGATTCGTGTTGTCATATTAGAAAGTTTTGTTTATGCTTTTGACTTTCTTTGTGATTTGTTTATCTTTTATACTTAAATAATAGTATTTTTTAAAATATAATTATTGTAATTTATATTGTTTTTTATTAAACCTTTTAGCTTTTTTAATATATAAGCCTCAAATATTGAAATTACAACATTTAAGGCTTATTATTTTTTAAAAATTTTATTTATATATATTTTTACTTTTTGAAAAAATGTATTTTATAAAATTATTTTTTATATTTTATAAAACTTTATTGATTATTTTGGATTTTTTTTAGATTACTGCGAAAATATTTATTATATTTGTATCCAAAACGCATATTAAATTGAGCTTACAGCAGCTTCTTCTGTTTGAGATTTTTGTGCTGGCTCGTAGATTCTCTCCATCATCATTCCATTTACAAAGTATTCTTGGAACTCTTTTCTATTAGATAATTCTATATATTTTGATGTATTTATCTTATTTACTATTAAATTTCTATATTCCTTAGACAATAAGTACATTTTTGCCCCACTACCTGCACAGTTTCCGATGGATTTAATCTTTCCATCTAATTCTAGAGGTATCATACCTATTTGTAGCGAACTTTTGACATTCATATAGTTTCCAAATCCACCGCCTAAGTATAGACATTCTATATCGTTAAAATCTAAATTCTTTTCCTTAACTAATATCTGTATACCAGCATTAATAGCAGCCTTTGCAAGTTGAACTTCTCTTATGTCCTTTTGAGTAAATGATATAATATCTCCATTTTGATCTTTAGCCAAAATATATTGCTTCATACCGTCAATTTCTACTAAATCTTTAGTCAAATATTCATATTCTTCAAATTCAAAGTCGTCGTCTTCTTCATCAAACATCCTACCAGTTTCGTCTATCAATGAGTATTTAATCATCTCAGAAACGGCATCTAAAACCCCTGAACCGCACACACCGCAAGGTGGTTTATTTCCAATTGTCTTTATCTTATTTTTTTTAGATAAATCTATCTCACTTATAGCTCCCAAAATGCCTCCTACACCGTATTTAATATTTGCCCCTTCAAACGCAGGCCCAGCCGCAGTGGAACAAGTTATAACCTCGTCTTTGTTACCTAGTGCCATCTCTCCATTAGTCCCCAAGTCTAGTAATAATGAGTATTTTTCTGATTCCAACATACCAGAAGACAATATACCTGCTGTTATATCGCTGCCGACATAACTAGATACGCCCGGCATTATACTTATATTTGATTTGAAGCTAAATCCTATATCTTTTGGACTGAAATTCATAGCTTCAGTAAATCCTGAAATATAAGGTGCTTTTGCTATATATTCTGGATCTATTCCTAAAAGAAGGTGAATCATAGTAGTATTTCCAACTATTACTGTATCGTATATATTATCTATATTTATATTGTTTTTCTTGCCTATATTTTTAACTATGTCGTTGATTTGACTCACTATAGAAGCTTTAAGTTTTTTAAGTCCATCAGAATTTTCTATCGTATAATTGATTCTAGATATAACATCTGCACCGTAATTTCTTTGATTATTAACCTCAGAAATTACATCTATTTGGCGTCCGTCATAAAGACTCATCAAATATACAGCGATTGTAGTAGTACCTATATCGATTGCTAGACCATAGTTGTCTTTTGTTGTATCTGATGGCTCGATATCTATAATTTTGTTGTCAAATAAAGTTATAGTAAACTTATAATCGTCTTTTCTAATTGCTTTAGGTATTTTTCTAAGTATATTTAAATCTATATCTATATTTTCTAAATTAAAGGATTCTTTTAAGAAGTCTTTTATTCTCATTAAATCGTCTCTCTGGTCGTCTAAAGTAGGTTTTTCTAACACTATGTAGTGTTTTTTAATAGAAGGGTTTATTTTAAATTCTTTTTCTACACCGCTTATCAAAACAGTCATATCTTTGATTTTGTTTGAAAGCTCTACTGTCAAATCATTCATAACTTTAGTATCACAAGCAAGCCTTACACCAGAATTTAATTCAGCTTCACTCAAATGCTTTTTACTTGATACTCCTATTTCTGTATTTTCTCTCAATCTGCATCTACATTTACCACAGCTACCGTTTCCATTACATGGTGTATCAAAATCTATATTATTTTTTCTTATAACATCTAAAAGATTGTCGCCTATATTGGCCTTACATACCTTTTCACCATCTTCAAGTATTATCTTTACATTAATTTTATTTTCCTTCATTTTTATTCCCTCCAGACTTTATTCATTTCTAAAAATTTTACAATTTTATATACTAATAAGTGATAGATTATCTCTCATTTTCTACCTATAATTTAATTATATATAAGAAAATATCAACTAGTAACAAATACTATAAATATTTCGTTACTTATAGGTTTATAGGAGGTTATAATATGGATTTTAGTAAGCTCTCACAAAATGTACAAAAGGGTAACGCCCGAATGACTAATAAACTCGTTCAAGAAGCTCTAGCAGATGGTATAGACGCCTCTGTTATATTAAACAAAGGTCTTATCCCAGCTTTAAATGAAGTAGGTATAAAATTTAAGAATAATGAAATCTACGTACCCGAGATGTTACTTGCCGGTAAAGCAATGACTGCAGGTATAAAAGTTTTAGAACCTCTCTTATCTTTAACTGGTGCACAATTTATAGGCACTGCCGTAATCGGTACTGTCAAAGGAGACATCCACGATATCGGCAAAAACTTAGTCAAAATTACACTTCGTGGCATTGGCATTGATGTTTATGATTTAGGAGTAGATGTATCAGCAAAAGATTTTATACAAAAGGCCGAAGAAGTAAACGCTGACTTAGTCTGTCTTTCCGCCTTGCTTACAACAACTATGCCCGAAATCAGCGAAGTTATAAAAGAATTTAGAAAAGCAGGCATAAAAGATAAATACATATTTATGATAGGCGGAGCCCCAGTAACAAGCAACTTTGCCAAAAGAATAAATGCCGATTACTACACTGCAGATGCGGCGTCAGCTGCAAAACTAGCAGAAAAGGTGCTACTCCAAAAACATAAGAGTTAAAACCATATAAAATTGTAAGATTTTTAGTATTCAATTTTTAATTTTTTAATCAACGGAATCTTTGATTCGTTGGTGTTATGAGCATAGCGAATTTTTTATCTAAATTTGTTATTTAAAAGCAAAAGTGTTGCCCTTATTTAAACTAGAACAACACTTTTAACAAATTTTCAATAATATTTACATATTTATAAAGTATTTAATTGTTTAGGATTTCCAATTATACCAGCTCTAAATGCTTGAAGGTATTCTGCACAATATTCATCTCTACCTGCAAGCATTTCTGCTGTAACAATGCTTCCCATCATATCTCTATCAAGTGGATTTATAATAAGTCCGTCAAGACCTCTAGCAATAGCCATTACTGCGAAGTTTCTGTTTATATATTTTCTTTCTGGAAGCCCAAATGATATATTACTTAGTCCACACATTGTATGAATTCCTTTAAATTCAGTCGTAATAGCTGCTAAAGAGTCTAAAAATTCAAATCCATAAGTATCGTCAGTACCTATAGGTTGAACTAATGGGTCTACATATATATTGTCGATTGGTACGTTGTTTTTAACTAAACCATTTACTAATTTATCAGCTATTTTTAATCTTTGTTCACAAGTTTCAGGCATTCCTTCTGAGCTCATACATAAAGCGACTATTTTTAAATCAGTTCCTGCCACAACTGGAAGTACAGCGTCGTATCTATCTTCTTCTAAAGATATGGAGTTTATCATTGCAGTCCCTTTATGTATTTGTAAAGCAGCTTCTAAGGCCTTTGGATCTGGAGAATCTATACAACATGGTATATCAACTACTTGTTGAATATTTTCAATCATCCATTTTAAGTGTTTAGTCTCAGTTCCTACAAATGTACCGGCGTTTACGTCTATATATGTAGCTCCAGCTTCTTCTTGGTCAACAGCTACTTGTTTTATATATTCGATATCGCCTTTATCAATCGCTTCTTTTATTGCTTTTCTACTTGAGTTTATCAATTCACCAACTATAATCATAAGATATTCCCCCTAATTGTTTTTTCATAACCAAATTTAATACAAATTCTCTATTAATTAGAGTTTTGTTTACATAATTTTTTTATTGTAGCTATAATATTGGGATTTTATTTAATTTTATATATAATGTCATTTAATTTTTTATATTACTTTACTTTTAAATTTTTATTTTTTTATATTTGTTTACTTTTTATATATTTTTCATAACCCTTTTAAACTAAATTATTTTATCTACTTTACCGTAAAATTAACTCCACCTCCTATAGATATAAACTTAAAAATTTCTCTGGGTCGTAAAAGTTGACAAGAGGCGTATTACACGACCCATTAAATAGATCAAATAAAACTATACAATTGTGGGATTCACATTATTTTGATTATATTGAATATAGGGATTTTCTCCCTTTCAATATATTTTAGATTTGTATAATGTTTATACTATTATTATAGAAAAATAGGCATTTTAATTATTGTAATAATTATGTTATTTTTAGAAAATTTCTTAAATTCGCTCTAAAAATAAAACTTCTCTTTCTAAAATGGCTTAATTTCAACGTATTTATTGATTACAAATCCTTATTATCACATATAAAAATTTTTATATTTTTAAAATATTAACAATAAAATTTTTTTCGATTCTCAATTATTTATTTATTTTTATTACTTTTTAGTAATTTTAAGATTTTTTGTATTTTTTTTAGAATTGTACAAGTTTTGCCCTTTGAAAAAAGATTGATAAAATTTTAATAAAAAATTGTTAAATTTTTATTTATTTTTCTTAAATTTGTGGTAATATATAAGTATAGTTTAAATATTTAAAAGTAAAAATCTTTTGTTAGGATGGAGTTTTGATAAATCTCCTGTCCCTACATTTGTTTCACCCGTAGGGATAACCCTTTCATAGCGCTGTTTTCTGTATTTAGCGCGGGATGGACTAATAGTATTTTATTTAACAAATGTAATCGTTTTACTTGGATTAGAATCACTTACTCGGCATTTTTTAAGCTGAATAAGTGATTTTTTTGATATTTTTGTAAACGTTTTCCCATTGCGAAGCAACTTGATTTTTTATATCTTACCCTGCATTGTTGCTATTTGCAGGTTTTTAATTTATTTTATATCTACAAATTCAATATTAGATTTAATATAAACCACAAACCAGATAATATATAATTTCCTTAAGATAAAAAAATAAAGCTCCTATTTTTAGAAGCTTTATTTTTATACTTATTTTTACTAATCACTATTTGTTTCTTGTTACTTACTATTTATTGCTTATTACTTATTGCTTATTACTTATTGCTTATTACTTATTGTTTATTACTTATTGTTTATTACTTATTGTTTATTACTCTTATTATTTTTATTTTTATATTTATATTCTTATTATTTATAGATTTTTATATCCGTTTTCTCCAATTATATATATTTAACTTTTATCTTAGCTTTTTTCTTTTTCTTTTTTATATTGATCATAGTCATACTTATTTATTTTATATCTGGCATTGCATTTACTACACTGGACGATTGCTCCTCCTTTAAACTTCATATAAATCCCTGCTATCGCCATCATCACAGCAAGTCCTAAAAAGACAAGTGAAATAAATGACATAATTGGTATAAAGTAAAATATTACTGCGCATATTATAGAATATAAGCTCATTTTCCATAAATTTTGTGAAGCACTTATAATTTTAGCGTCACTTTTACATCTTTTGCACTTTATAGTTTCATTGGCCATAGTATTATCCCCCTATATTATTTAAATATACTTTAATAATACTAGAGATTGTTGAAAATTTCCTCAATTATTTGTCTTTTTAATTGTTTCTTTTAGTTTAATCTTGATTATCTATTTTCATTTTTTATTTTAACATTTAAATGATTTATTTCTATTTGCTCTTGCCTTTTATTACAGTTTTTCTACACAAATCATTTTTAAGCATATCGTCGAATTTTATCGCAAAATAGCTTAAAAACACCCATGCCAAACTGAATATAAGCGAAATTTGTCCGTTTATATTGAATTTTAAATTTTTATAGTCCCAAATATTCAGTCCTAATTTGATATTTAGAATATATCCTGAAATATATTCTATAATAGTTATAATAATAGCGCTCAAAATACACTGTTTATACATCTTCATCTCCGGCGTTATATCGTTTATAAGACCAGCTAGCATACCGCACAGGCCGCCTACTATTATCATGGATGGATGAGTATACCCCCTAAAAATCATCTCGATATTAGTGTAGACGCACCCCATTATGATTACTATCAGAAGCTCTTTTATTATAAAATCTTTAATATTATTCAATCGCTCCACCTCCACAATATAAATTATGTACAACCTGTTTTAAAAATGAGTATAAATCAAAAATTCTATCACCAATGACTTCGTACATTGCTTTAAAATTCACTTCGCTCATAGCGCAACGACTTCGGATATTACTTAAACACACAAAAAAAGCCCCATTTTTAATGGGGCTTTCTTGGTGCACTTCCAATCCCTACTAACAAGTTATAGACTATACAAATATCACTTCACATGAAGTTGATTGAAGTTGGTCGAGTACACAAATATTATTTACAATTTTATAATTGTTATGCTTTTTTTATAATTATTACGTTTTTTAATGTTTTTTAAAAAGAATTACACTAAATTATAATTATTTTAATTATCACGATTTTAATTATTATGCTATTTTGCTTATTATAAATTCATTTTGACCTAATTCTCTATATTCAAATTCACTATTTAGATCTTTTACGAATTCTTTTATCCATAGACCTCTAAGGTTGTAGAATACGTCTACATCAACGCCTTCTTCTGCCCAAAGTTCTTTATGAACGCATATTCTTCTAACCCATTTAACAGCATCTTCGTCAGATTCTATAACTTGGTTTACATGGTCGCATGGCATACCGTCTAATATATAGTCGTTCATGCAGTTGAATATTTCAGGAGCGTTTTCGATAGCTCTTTCAGATGTTACTTCACTAGCAGCTTCTTTAGCTTGGTCTATGTAGACTTTTTCTAAAGCTGATATTTTGTCGTTTTGAATCATAAATTTAGTCCAAGCAGCCATTCTTCCTTCTGCTCTGTGGATTCTATCTTGTAACCATCCATGTATATTGTTAGTGTCTATTATTTCTTCTAGGTTTTTATTTTCTAATTTAGCTCCGTATTTAGCTTCTATTTCAGATTTTACACCTTCTATATCAAGCCCTTCACTCTTTGCAGTTTTGATTATTTCTTCTTCTAAATTTTCAAACCATAATATTTTGTTAAATAACCAGTAATGTATCTTTCCTAAAAATAAACTCATTTCTAAAACTCCTTATTGCTAAAATTTCTGTTATATTTACTTTATTGTAAAAGTTTATTTATCTTTTATTTAAATTAAGATTTTATTTAAATTCTGTTTCTAATTTTTTCTCTAATTGAGCTATTTCTAAAACATCATCTCTAAATTTATCTATTGTTATTCTGTCTATAAAATCGCCTAGTTTTTCGCCCATAAGCGCATTTTCTTTATAGTAGTTTAAGATGACTTCTACTAAAGCGAAAGCTTGATCTTCAGTTAAGCCACGAGTGACGATATCTGCCATTCTAGGGTAGAACCCTGCGCTACCACCTACTGTAACGAAAAACAGCTTGTCAAAGTCGACTAAGACGCCGATATCCTTAGCATACACACTTCCACAAGAATTCCTACATCCAGCAACACCTATTTTAGTTCTGCATGGAAGCTCCATCCCCTGAAACTCTCTGCTAAGTTTCATACCTATTCCAAGTGTAGGGTATTTTGATCTTTTGCAGAAATTAGCTGGACACATCTCCACATTTTTAAGTGAATTTTGAGTCACAACAGCTGGTTTCATGCCAAGTTCGTCCCAAACAGCAGGAAGGTCCTCTTCTTTTAAATTAGTTATTAATATTCTTTGTCCTGATGTTATTTTTATGATGCCGCCATATCTCTCAGCAACAGCAGCTAGTTTTATAAGTACATCAGGTTTTATAAATCCTCCTGGAATATGAGGAGTTATCGCAAAAGTTCTTTTGCCATTTCTTATCTTTTGTAAATTTCCGTAATGAGCCATTTTGCCTCCTTTATAAATCTATATACAAGTAATTATTTTTTAATTTATCTTTAAAGTGACTTCTATATAATACCTTTTTTTGTTTGTTTTTTCAGTAACATTTGTTACAGTTTTATAAGTTTTAACTTTTTGTTTTGAATATAAATTTTAGCTTTTATTTTTAATAGTTTTTATAATATGTAAAAATTATATTTTTATTAGATTTCCCAGTTTTGAATAAAATAATTATATAGAAACTAATTATATAGAAAATAATTATTAAAAAATAAATTAATATATATTTATACATTAAATTTAATATACATTATATATAAGAATTCTTCTAGTATTTATATTTATTCTATTTTCTATTTTCCCATCGCTTATCATAAAATTATTTTTCATCCAAAAATATTTAACTTCATTATCATCAGGATGAAGCACTAAAAATTCTAAATTAGTACAAGCTTTTAAAACCTCTATAATTTCGTTTATTATAATACTACCTAGCCCGACCTTTTTAGGATTGACAGAAAACCACAATATATATACATATAAAAACTCATTTTTTTCTTTATTTTTATAAAGCCTCATATTTAAATCAAATCTCTTCTCTTTAGAAGCTTTAATTTTATTACTTATAATATAATAATCATCACTTTCGCCCTCTCTATATCTAAACTCACCATAAAACCCCAAAACTTCTAATATAACTTTATTAAACTGCTCACATAAATCTATTAATACACCTTCATCAACCTTATTAATCATAATTATCCCCCAAATATCCCCTTATTTTTAATTTCAATTCTAGATGCATATTAAAATACTTAAGTTAATAATAGTTTATTTGTATATTATGTAATTTAATTTATATAAAAAATAAATATTATCTCAGAAAAATACAAAATAGGCATTATAAAAGGCCATGTATAAATCTTATACACAGCCCCTATAAGCGTTAGCTTTAAAATCATCTAAATTCCATTATCTATAATTCTTATATAATTTTTCAATTATATTCACAATTTCATACATTACCCAAGCGCAAACGGCAAGTACGAACACGCCCATCATAACTATGTCAAGTTTAAATACTTGGCTACCATATACAATCAGATAGCCGATTCCGTTTCTAGAAACTAAGAATTCTCCTACGATTACTCCGACCCAAGCCATACCTATATTGATTTTAACAATATTTATTAAGTTTCCAATATTAGCAGGCAATATTAATTTAAATAATATTTGAAGCTTAGTGGCTTTAAAACTCTTCAACATTTTGATTTTCTCTTCATCAACATTTATAAAATAATTATATGCAGATAATATTGTAACAACGATAGAAATCAATATTGCTGTCACAACTATACCTTTTATATTAGCCCCTACCCAAACGATTACAATAGGTGCTAAAGCTGTTTTAGGAAGTGCATTTAATACTACTAAAAATGGATCTAAGACTTTTGAAAGTCTAGGAGATGCCCAAAGTAGTATCGCAACTAATACACCGCCAACTGTACCGATTATAAGCCCAAGCATCGTCTCATACACAGAAGTCTTTACATGTATCCAAAGTTTTCCGTTTTCCATATATCTCATAAACAAGTCGTATATTTCGGATGGTTTACTAAATAAAAATGTACTTATAACACCTTTATTTGCAAGAACTTCCCATAATACTAAAATCGCCACTAATAAAACAAGTTGCATAATAAGTACTTTTATTTTTTCTACTTTAATACTTCTCAAATAATTTTGATATCCTACAGACATTTCTTTTTTTTCTACACTTGAAACATCGTTAGCTGTAGATGACATTTTAGAAGCTTGCTTATTCTTTTTAAATTTACCCAATGTCATTATTATCTATCTCCTTCCAAAGAATATCAAAATATTGTTGAAATACAGGTTCCTTTCTACAATTAAACGGAGTTTTTTCATTTTCCATATTGCCGAAGTTTATTTCATGCTCACATTTAATTGTTGCAGGTCTTTTAGAAAGCACAGCAATTCTATCAGACATTGCAATCGCCTCACTTATATCGTGAGTTACAAGCAAAGCTGTCTTGTGTTCATTTTTTATAATTTTGTAAATATCGTCATTTACCATAAGTCTCGTCTGATAATCAAGAGCAGAGAAAGGTTCATCCAACAAAAGTATATCAGGGTCTACTGACAAAGTTCTTATTAGCGCTACCCTCTGTCTCATCCCTCCTGATAGTTCTTTTGGATACATATCCTTAAAATCCCAAAGTCCGTACGTTTTTAAAAGTCTCTCAATTCTATCAAGCGAAGCTTTATCCTTTCTTTTTAAAATTTCAAGCCCTATAGTTATATTATCCATTATAGTTCTCCAGTCTAATAAATGGTCACGTTGAAACATATATCCGATTGTTCCATTAATGACCACGTCGCCCTCAGTTGGTTCTAATAATTTTGTCAAAATGTTTAAAATAGTAGATTTACCACTACCAGACGGTCCCAACAGTGAAAATATCTCGCCCTCTTCAACATAAAAGTTGATGTGGTCTAGTACGCGCATTTCACCGTCTTTAGTATAAAACGTCTTAGTCAAATCATTCACTTCTACTATTTTTGCCATGATGTCACCCCCAGTAATTCACTTGCATAGTTTATATTATTAATATTTAAGCTAATTTGTACCAAATTCTATCAAAAAATTAATTTATATAAAAAGATACAAATAGTTTATATAAATGGTTTATATAAAAAGAAGAAGAGATTAAAGTTTAAAAAAGTTTAAAGAATATATTTTAAAGAATATATTAAGTTTTATATATAAATATATTAAGTTTAAAAAGAATATTAAAGTCTAATATGTAAGTTTAAGTAAAGCTTATAATTTATAAAAATTAGAATTAAGAAGCTAAAACAAATCCATAATTTCATAATTTCATATCATACATTTAAATCATTAAATTCATTTCTCATAAGTTATAATTCAATATCATGTAAGTTATATTTTGATATTTTTTAAAATTATAATTTTCTATTATGCAATTTATAATTAATTTTCTATAATTTACAATTTTATATATTAATTTATAAAATGATTTACATACTAAAACTCACTTAATTTATATACTGAATCATACTTAAACACACTTGATTGACAAAAAATTAACCTTCAAATAACAAATAAATAATAGATATTTAAAATACAATTTGATATTTTGTTAAAACATTTTCCCAACATAGTTTTACATTTAGTAGAATTTATAGAATATTTTGGGTTGTGTTGAATCATCTTTTTATACATTTTGTCTATATTTTTAAACGTATCGAATGATAAAGCCGAAATTTATTTCATTTTTTTCTTAATCATCGTGTGGTTACGAACAATGCTCAATCCATTGATATTACTTAGATTTTAAATAATTTGAAAATATTACCAGGAAAAAGTTATCATTTCATGTCGAAAAAAGTATTTACAAAATTATTTTTTTAACATATAATCATAATTGTCCTCGGGAAATCCCCTAACAACTGGAAGGAAACCACTTTCAAGAAAAGGATTCTTGATTTAAGGAAAAAGTTATTTCAGATTTAAGGAAAACAGTTCCGAGGAAAACAAAAAGGATATTATAGAAAAATTTTGGAGGTATCATATTATGATGAATATTTTAATGGGTACTGCGTTATTACTAGTAGTACTTGCTTTATTTACATTATTTAGTTATAAGGCGCCACAAGGTATGAAGGCTATGGGTGGTCTTGCAAACGCTGCATGTGCATCGTTCTTAGTGGAAGCGTTCCACTTATCATTCTTTGGAGATGTTTTAGGTATAGAATTTTTACAAAATGTTGGTAATGCAAACGGTTCGTTAGGTGGGGTTGCTGCTGCAACTTTAGTTCCATTAGCTCTTGGAGTTTCTCCAGTTTATGCTGTGTTAGTAGGTTTAACTTGCTTAAACTTCAAAATATTACCAGGTTTCATAGCTGGTTACATAGCATCATTTGTTATTAAATTCTTAGAAGAAAAAGTTCCAGCTGGTCTTGACTTAATAGTTATAATATTAGTTGCTGCTCCTTTAACTTACTTCATAGGAGATGTTACTAGCCCAGTTGTAAATGGTGTTTTAAATACTGTAGGAACAGTTTTAATAGAGGCTTCAACTGCTTCTCCAATAATAATGGGTATAATCCTTGGTGGATTAATAACAGTAGTTGCTACTGCTCCACTTAGTTCAATGGCTTTAACTGCTATGATAGGACTTACTGGTGCTCCAATGGCAATAGGTGCTTTATCAGTATTCGGTTCTTCATTCATGAACTTCGTGTTCTTTAGCAAAATGAAATTCGGTTCTAAAAAAGACAACATAGCTGTTGCAATAGAACCATTAACTCAAGCTGACTTAATATCAGCAAATCCAATACCTGTATATGTTACTAACTTCATAGGTGGGGCTATGTCAGGTGTAATAATAGCTTCTATGGGACTTGTAAACAACTCACCAGGAACTGCTACTCCAATAGCTGGTCTTGCTGTAATGTTCGCTTATAACCCAGCAATAAAAGTATTAATAGCTGCTGCTGGTTGTGCTTTAGTAAGTATATTAGGTGGATTTATAGGATATGCAATATTCAAAAATTACAAAATAGTAACTGCTGACGTAGTTCGTGGAAACGATAAAGAAGAAGTTGCTGCTTAATATAAAAATAAAGGTTGTCGCAATAATTGTGACAACCTCTTTTTATTTATTCTCTTTTTATTTATAAATGATATAGAAAAACTCATAACACAAATTCCTTTAAGTTTAATTTTGATTTTATGGTTATAACTTTACAGATATATAACTTTTTCTTATGCCTTTCACTTTTCTTTTTTGCTTTAATTTTATGATAAAGTCTTTTTCAAAATAATTATTCCAAATACAGTATCAAATTTTTTCACGATATCTTGGATTATACCGCAAGATTTAAAGCCGTATTTATAATAAAACTTTGTACTTATTTTATTTTTTGTAGAAAGAAGTGCGATTAAATTCTTAATTCCCATTTCTTTTGCATCATCTTCTAGTCTTTTTAAGCAGTGATATCCTATGCCCTTTCCTTTTGCATCATATGAAAGATAACAAATAACTTCTGCTGTTTCTTTAAGTGTCTTGTAGTTTTTGTAAGAACATAAGTAACAAAAGCCCACTACTTTATCATCTAATTTGACTGCATATGCTGGATAGTCTTTTATATCGTCTAAGATCTTTTCATAAAAATTGCTAGGCAGTTTATTTCCTGGAAAGGCTGCAAATGTATGCTCAATATAGTAGTTGTAAATCTCCATTACAGGATATTTATGTTCCATAGATAATTTTTCAAAACTCAAATTCATACATATTCCCCCTTTAATATTACATTCTTCTTTTGAAATTGCTAATTATCCTTGTAGTATAATATATTTGCCCATACATATAAAATATTCCTTATAAATCAATATTTAATCCATTATGCTTTTAATACTTCAATTTATATATTGTTATTGTTTTTTTTAACAATGTTGATATACAATATAAGTAAGATTTATTATTTTTTATTATAGTGAGGTAATATGAATGAGAAAAGACAAAACTTTATCAAGTACCACGATTAGAAGGTTAACCAAGTATTATAGATACATTGACGAATTAGATTTAAAAAATATCCAGGTGATTTCATCATATACTTTAGGCAAAATGATGAATATTAGCCCTTCTCTAATTAGACAGGATTTTAACACAATTGGGGAGTTTGGACGCCAGGGGCATGGATACCAAGTTCAAACTTTAAAAAAAGAAATTGGCGATTTTTTGGGAATTAATAAAGTACATAATATGGTAGTTGTAGGTGCGGGAAATCTAGGTCAAACCCTAGCGAATTATGACGGATTTTCACAAGTCGGATTTACTATAAAAGCATTGTTTGATATAAATCCAAAACTTATCGGAATGAAAATAAACGAAATCGAAATAATCGACTTAGATAATTTGAAAGATTTTATTAAAAACAACAATATAAATATCGGGATATTATGTGTTAGAAAACACTGCGTCCAAGAGATGACAGATATTTTAGTCGACGCCGGGATAAAAGGTATTTGGAACTTCTCCGCTACTGATATAAATGTACCTGATGATGTGAAAGTCGAAAATGTAAACTTCTCTAATAGCTTGTTTACTTTGTCTTATCTTATGAATGATAAATATTACTCTAAGTAAAGGATCTCTGTTGTAGGGGTTCTTTTTTATTGTAATTTATTTTTATATTATTTAATGTTTCTAAGTTTTAATGGACTCTTTTGTTATTAGTTAAGGTTTTTGATTTTATAAGCTTGGCGTTTTGAGCAACGGAATCTTTGATTCGTTGGCGAAATGAACGCAGTGAATTTTATTTTAAAACTTTAGTTTTTAAAATAAAACTTCAATAATAAATATAAAAAGATGTAAAACCAACTCAAATTGTCTTTGATTTTATATAGTTGTTATCCTTATTCTTTCCTACTCGGTATAATATTATTTTTTATTTACTATTTTAATTTTATATCTATTTAATCTCTTGCTTACTTATTATTTAGTTATTTAATTACTCACTTACTGCCTTTTATACTGTTTATAAAGTGTCAAGATTTTCAGGAAAAATATAGTTTTTTTAGTGAAAACCAAATATATTTTTTATATAATATTACTAAATACTGGAGATAAAATAAAAATAATAAACGATAATAGTAAAAATAAATAATAATAATAATAATAATACGGAGGAGGTCTATTATGACAAAGGAAGAATTAAAAACAATTACAGAAAGTGCGTTTAACGATTTATTAACTCAAAAATACTCTTCGGAAGAGTTGATAAAACAAATAGCTCTTCTCAGCGAAGAAAACCAAGAAGAGTTAAACCCAAACCAATTTGCTATGTTTTTATTTTACCAAAACATTGAATTTACTAAAGATTATTTAGATAAGGTATTAGAAGAAGTGCTTTTAAAAGATACCGTAAAATAGTTTATTTTCACAAAAAATAATCTGGCATCTACCTATAATGCTAGATTATTTTTTGGAGTTTTTAATAATATTTTTAAAATTTACTTTAATATAGCCGTTTAAATATGTTCATTTTTCACCTCAGCTATTTAAATATTTTTCGTATATTTTCTTCTCTGCTATTTTAATAGCCTCAATTGGATCATAACCCATCTTTACATATTTCTTAGCTATTTCTATCAATTCATCTATTCTGTCCAACATAATTATCGCCCCTTTGAATTAAAAAACCTATCAAAACTATTATTTGTAATTATTTAATGATAAAATTCGATTATTTATTTATTAGATAAACGTATTTAAATAGCCTTCTTTTTTTTATATTTAAATTATTACATTTCTCGACACCTTATATTGTATATTGAAAATATAAATTAATATATAAGTTAATCATATATCTTTACGCTATATTCCAACATTTTACCCGCTATTTCGGTAACATTTTATATATTTTTAAATATTATATAATAACACTTTATTTTTATTTTGAAGTAGATTTTTAATCTACAGTATATTTCAACTTACAGTATATTTAATTTATATTTAATTTTAATTTGCAAAATATTTTTGAAGTGAAAAACTTAAGTACAAGGATGGTGATTTTAATGGCTGTTGTAACTGGTGCATTAATTTTTGATGCAGATAGAAGTGGTGAAATCGACTTTAGAACTGACGGCGCTATAACTAATACACCTTTAGTTTTACAAAGTACTGATGGTAGTTTTAATACAGTCGCGACTTTAACTGATGGTGTCGGCGACTTTGAGTTTTTTAATGTACCTGCCGGAAATTACAAAATAAGTGTTGTTGATGGATATACAGGACCTATTACACCTAGCCCAGCAGACTTTGCTACGGCTGCAAAACCCGAAAAAGAAATCACACAAGGCAAGGTCCCCAGTTATAAAAATGTGCTGCCAGCAGACAGGCGTACAAAAGGAATAAACGCATTAAACGCAGTATTACCTACAACTTTATATATTACAGTAACTGAGGATGCTCCCCTAGATGATGTCTACTTTTATATAGGCCCTGCTTTATATAAAAATTATATATTAGATAAATGTAGTTCTTTATCACCTAATAATCTAATATCAGCTGGAGATAATGGGACATTTGGCGACGTCGAAATAGGTAGCGAGCCAAATAGCGGTCCCGCAACTAATCCATATAGTAATTCATCTCTTATGTCTGATTTTACATGGATTAAACAATCAAACGAAATCCCAATAGGAGATTACACTATTGGAAATACGACAAAACCATATAATGAAAGTGAACTCTACGATTGGTGGAGATTATCCGACCACACGACAAGTATAGAAACAGGTAGAATGCAGATTGTAGGCGGCAATAGTTCAAACAAGAAAGCTTTATCGACTACTGTAAATAACCTCGAAAAAAACACAACTTATTTATTTACAGCTTGGGTTGCAAGTTTAAATAAAAATCAATCTCCATCAGATTCCAAAGTAGGCGTGACAGTAGATGGTCTAGATACACATACTCCACTATATAGCAACTTAAACCACATGATAAGTACAGATCCTAAACTACCAATTTGGCAGGAGATAGGCGTTAAATTCAACACAGGCGAAAATACTTCAGTTTCGCTAAATATGTTAAGTGTAGCACCTATGTATTTTTTCGCTATTGATGATATTAAACTGAGAAAAGTTACAAACTTATGTAGAACTACTTCAGGTAGTGTATGTGATAATTTCTGCGTTACAAATTGCGTAAATAAACATTTAACTTGTGTGGGCGATATTTTGACATTTAATATTTGTATATACAATACAAGTGAATTTAGTATGGGAAGTAATGACTATCCGATTATTTTTTCAAATGTTTTATCTGATTGTGCTTGCTTTATTCCTAACACACTTTTACTAAACAATATGCCCTTAAGTTGTATAAATTTATGTAATATTAATCTAGGTATTTTTAGACCATATGAATTAAAAACAGTCGTCTTTAGTGCATTTATACAGTCTAATTTTCAAAGGCTACTAACGAGTTGTGCTAAGATAATTTATATAGATTCAGACTCAAATATTTGTTGTACTAATAACACGATAGCTATTATGATTTTATAACAAGTAAAAATCAAATTTATTTAAAAGGAGATGAGTTTATGGCAAGTATAACAGGATTGCTCATTTTCAATGTCAACAGAAGTGGATTAATCGACTTTGCAAATGATTCAGGAGTAGCAAATATACCGATAGTTTTACAAAGTACTGACGGCGACCTTAGGACAATTGCTACTTTTACTGATGATAGCGGTGAATATAAATTTTCTAATGTACCTCCTGGAAATTATAGAGTCGTTGTAGCAGATGGTTATTCAAAAACTATTTTACCTATCCCTACTGATTTTGATGCTAATGCAAGAGCCTCATCACAAATTCAAGTAGCAAAAGTACCTAGCTATACATCTATAGCTCCAGAAAATCGAGTAGACGGTATGAATGCCTTAAATACGGTGACCTCGACTACTGTAAATCTAACTGTAACTTCTACTGTAGATGTATATGAGGCGGATTTTTTAATAGGGCCGGCTATATATCTAACCCAAACGCTAGAAAATTGTCTAATTGTATATCCCGACAATTTGATTAAGGTTGCTAGTAATGGGACATTTGGTGAAGTTTCACAAGGAAGTAGCCCTGACAGTGGACCTAGTAATAATCCATATCCAAATAACAATATTACTTCTTGTTTTAAGTTTACTAAGCAGACAAACGAGCTTTTTAGAGGATATTATACGATTGGAAATACAATCTCTCCATATAGTGATGATTATAACTGGTGGAGGTTATCTGATCATTCAACAAGCACAGAAACAGGACTGATGCAAATTGTAGGTGGAGATGGGTCAAACAATGCATCATTTTCAACTATTGTAAATAATCTCAATGAAAATACGACTTATTTATTTTCATTTTGGATAGCAAATATAGATAAAAGTCCAAACCAGATAAATTCAAAAGTAAGTGTATGTATAAATGGGTTAAACGACTGTTGCACCTTATATAGTGATTATGAACAAATATCTACTAATTCACATTTACCAATATGGCAACAAGTCAGCATAAAATTTAATACATGTTGTAATTCTTGTATTTCAATATGTATTTGTAGCCCAGTTTCTATGTATTATGCAGTAGACGATATAAGTTTAAATAGACTTTCAATAGCGTCATGTTCTTGTATGGCTAAATGTGCTTTATCTATTGCAAGCTGTGCAGATAGGTACACAACTTGTATAGGAGATATTATAAGATTTTCAGTAGCTATATCCAATAATACAAATACTATAATAGGTAATTCTTCTCGTGTTTTTTTATACAATAATTTATCTAAATCGGCTTCCTTTATTTTAGGAAGTCTGATTATAAATAATGTACAACTCCCTTATTACTTTGATATATATTGTATAGATTTGGGAGTGTTTAGCCCTTGTGAAGTCAAAACCATTTGTTTTGATGCTGTTGTAAATAATTGCTTTGTAAATCCAATTTATAATATATCTCAGATAGTTTATAGGTATAATACACAAGTTTCAGATAATTATACTTATTGCTCAGATAGAAGTGATGTCGCTGTCTATATATGTTAATCTTAAACCTTAGTGATGTAGTGTCTATATATAAAATCAGCATTAAAGTTTATTATATAAAAAGGCTGTAGAAGTATAATCTACAGTCTTGTAGTATGTGTTATAAAAAAATTACGCAAGTTTGTAAACTCCCCTCTCTTCATTCTCCTCAGTTTGTGATACAATATAAAAGGCTCATCCAAATTTGGACGAGTTTAATATATTGAGGAGGAAACATTAATGAGTTTTTTTAAAGATTTATTTTCATCTTTATCTTCTAACAAGACTTCTGAAAAACCCTCTCAAAACACAGAACTTTTAACTAACAGCGCAAAGAGAGTTATTCCTTCTATTGCAGATTATTCTTACAGAAATACAGGCTTAAACACCATGACTTTCGAGGATTTAAAAGATTTACTTAAAAATGATGTGTTTGAGAAAAAGCTAAATCGTGCATGTGGCGACAATATCGTATATACTGATATGCTAAAAAAAGACATAGTTTATTATTACAACCTTATGGATGATTTAAACGACCATATTTGCTCGATTTTAACACATAGAAGATTGCTTAGTGTAGATGAGTGGATGGATATATTCTCTGATATGCAGAGAAAAAACCTTATACACAATATTTATGAGGCTAAAAATAGCGACATATTAGACGATTATAAGTACATATATGGAGATGATTTAATACGTAGATTAGAAAGCGACTACACTTGGATGTATATAAATTCGAGTTTACTACTTGGTTGTGTAAGTGCGATTTATGAAAAACCACACTTTGGACATGATTTATTCGACAGCTCGTCAGAAGTTGTTGTAGACGAAATCAACAAATGTTGTGAAAACTGGACTGCACATTTCTTCTCGCTAAAATCATCTACTTCAAACTCAAACAAAAAAAATGTTCAAAATGCGAAATCTTATAATTCTTACGATTCTTCTTATAAAGCAGAAGAGAAACCTTGTGAACCAGTACGTGAAATTGTAAAAGAAGTTACAGAAGAAATAAGCACATCAAACGCTTTTGAGGAGATTTTTGAAGAAGTTTATAAAGAAAGAATAGTAGAGACAGAAGTTTCAAAAGACGATTTCAAAGAAGATACTTATAAAGATATCTACAAAGAAAATACATACGATTTTTATGAAACAGAAACTGCTAACACTGATTTAGAAGATGATTTTAAAGAAGTTTATGAAACACAATCTTGTGAAATAGATTTTGAAAATAAAGTTGATTCATTAGATACAACTGAGAAATATTTATGTGAAGAAGTTTATGAAGAAAAAGCTGTTGAGGCTGTTCAAGTAGCAGAGGTGAAAGTTGCCGAAGTTGTGAAATTAGCAGAAGTTAAAGTGTTTGAGACGAGTACACAAACTGTAGAAGATACATTTGAAGATACGTTTAACGAGACTTACTCACAAACTTACGCAAGCGAGACTTATATAAACAAAGAGGCACCTTCTATACTTCAAAAATGTGAAGAAGACGAAATAGTTGAAAATAGCTTTGCATTTTTAGAAGATGACGACGAACTTGTTGTAGCTGATTCAGTCATTAAAAAATACGAAGACTTCGACCCAATTGAAGAAGATTTCGAAATAGCTGAAACTGGAGGATATGCTGAGTCTGAAGGACATGTAGACACTGTCAATACTGTTGATGTATCTGTCGATGAGCCTTCTGAAATAGAAACTTCAGAATCTATTTATTATGAAGAAGATAAAGCTGATTTAGAAAATAATACAGAACCCTTGTTGAGTGAAGATGCGAAAAACGCAATTTGGCATATTGTCCAACAATCGTTTAAATATACTGATTTCAGTGCATCTACTTATCAAGATTTTCAAGATTTTATGAATAAAAACGTATTTGATAAAAAACTAAATCGACTTAATTGTGATATTAGAAGGTATTCAGACGATCTTAAAAAGAATATCTTATACTACTACAATCTAATTGAAGATTTAAAATACCATCTTCACTGTCTTATAACGAATAAACAACTTATAAAAGCGGATAAATGGATGGAAGAGTTCGGTAAATTGCAAATTGCAAACAGAGTACACGAAATAGCAGGCACACCAAACGCCGATATTTTAGATACTTATGACAAAATAGCAGTCCAAAATCTAGTTTCTAGCTTAGAGAGAGACTACACTTGGATGTATCTAAGCTCGAACTTATGGCTTGGATGTATATATGCAATATACGAATATCCAGAATTTGCACCAGCTCTATTTGCAGAACCTGCAGGCTGTATAGTTGATGAGGTTATGTATGAATGTGATGATGTTATGATAAATTGGAGATCTGGGAGATAATTTTAGGGGACTGGGAGCAGTCCTCTTTATTTTATACATATATTTTTATAACAACAATCTATACATCTTGACTTTGATGTTGTTGCTTTCGGAAAAAATCCCTCCATTACTTTAAAATACTCCTTTATACTTTTTTTAAGTTTAGAGATGTCCTTTTCTTCCACATCAAATTCTTTTACTAGATTTGAGCTTCTTGTATATACCAAAAAACATTTTTTAACCTTACAATCATACATTTCTTCTATCATCAAAGCATACATTAACATTTGCTCCTTATATGTTTTATATAAGACTTCATCAAATTTAGCAAATTTATAATCTAATGGTGCCATTGTATTATCATTTAATGTCAATACTTCATCTACTATGCCTTTAATTTTATACTTTTGAGAATATAAATCTACGTTTATTTTTTTGTCTATTGCACCTAATTTTTTTCGTAAGTATGTTTTATTCTCATTCTCTTTTTTCAGATGTATTTCTTTTCCCTTTTGAACCTTAAATCTTTTCTCTTCAAATTGTGGTATGTTTAAACATTTCATATAATAAATAAACCTTTTACAATAATTAAATTCAATCAATTCTGATGGCGTAATATAGTAATCAAATTCATCAAAAAAACTTTGAGATGATTTCATCTGTAACCAACTCCTTATCGAAAACTTGTCCAATTAATCCAGCTTTATTTAGTCCTTTTTTAGTCATAGGAAATATATAAACAGAATCTTTATCCAAATCAATTATATCTTCCATTTTCAGTTTAAGTTCATCAAAATCATTTTCTTCTATCTCTCCTAAAAATACACTTTTTTGAACTCTATATAACCCAACATTTTTACATACCTTAATTGCATTTCGTCTTACTTTATTACTTGAAATATCATAAACTACCCACACCAACAAATCAATCATCTCCCTTTAAAATTCTATTGTCTATATTATGGCAATCATATTGTATTATATTTTGTAATTCTATTTTTCTTCCTTTATACTGTATTTTCTTTTCTATTTCTTCATTATATTTAGATATTAATACTTCTTTACCAGATTTATTTAGATATAAACCTCCTTCAACCTTATCAAAATACTCTTGTTTTATCTTTTTAGTTGAGAAAAGTTTAAATACAATTTTATCAATATAAATTCTATACATCTCAATTAAATCGAATACAAACGCTTGTCTATTATAATTATCTATATGCATTATCCCTATATATGGATCTAGACCGGCTAAGATGCATGCCCTCTCAACATTAGAGTACATTATTCCATATCCGTAATTTAACATGCAGTTAAATTCATCCTTTGCAGGATTTTTGCTCCTTCCATTAAATTTATATTTTTCAGGCATTAAATCAGACAATCTTGAAAAATATACTCTACTGGCAGTACCTTCATACCCTTGTAAAGTACCTCTAATACTATTTATTGATGTAGTATCTGATATTAGTTTAACTTTTTCGATTAAATTCTTTATTTTTTCAACATCTTCTTTAATATCACTCTTTCGGCTATCTCTTCTATTTGTTGATAATTCAGTTAAAAAATCTGCTTGGTTCTTCATTTTCTGAATCAAAAACTCTTTTACTAAGATAGTTCCCATTTTATTTGAATCTAGATTTAACTGTCTTTTTCTAATCGTGCTTATACTCCCCACTTTAGAGTGCCATACCCTACCAAATGGTTTTCCATACTTTTTTAAAAATACTATATCTATATTATTTTCAACAGCAAGTTCAATAGCATCAGTAGATAATGCTGTAGATGTAGTTATTATGATTTGATCGACTTTTTTAGCTGCTATTTCTTGCTTTTGACCTTCCTTTTTTAAACAAAAACATTCACCTACTTTAGTCAGGTATACCCCTTCTGAATTAACAACCAACTTCATAACCTCACCACCTTTTTTAATTTACTTAATTATGATTTCTGCTAATAGGTTTTAAATTCCTTTTAAATTTGACAATTTATTTTTTTTGAGTGTTGTATGAGTAATTATAATTTCCTTGTTTTATTGGAACTTACTCTATTACTTAATTTGACTGATTTAAAAAATATTTTAAGGAATTTGTTTTAATCCTTGTTTTATTGGAACTTACTCTATTACCATTTTCATTGTCAACATATTTTTTATATAATTGTTTGTTTTAATCCTTGTTTTATTGGAACTTACTCTATTACTTTACAGTTATTATACTATCTCTTTTTATCATTTTTTGTTTTAATCCTTGTTTTATTGGAACTTACTCTATTACCTCTATTTCTCCAAACGGTAGAGAATACACGCCACCGGTTTTAATCCTTGTTTTATTGGAACTTACTCTATTACATTATCATCCTTAACTTTACTAATTATTATTTTCATATGTTTTAATCCTTGTTTTATTGGAACTTACTCTATTACAATATTATTTACAGCAAGATATGTTAATAAGTTCAAGTTTTAATCCTTGTTTTATTGGAACTTACTCTATTACGCAATACAAGATGGTGGAGATATTATAGACAATTTTGGTTTTAATCCTTGTTTTATTGGAACTTACTCTATTACTCGTACACATTAAACCCATTGAAATCACTGTATTTCAAGACATTCAAAAAAATATATATTTTTTTAAACACTGATATTTTCAACAAAAACACCCTTATTTTCATCTATCAACATCCTCCTCTAATCCAGTAATTTCAATGTTTCTATAGATCAAACTCCTATTTTTCAAATAATTTTTTAGGAACAATTTAATCAAACTATGCTTTTTATTGTACCAAATCCTCTAGAAATACTCTTTCCAAGGGCAAAGTTATCTGGTATTTGAAAATTAGTATAAAATTCTCCCACAAATCCTTTCATATCGTTTCCTTTAAATTTTACATCTCTTTGCTTTAGGTTTAACTTTACTTTTATAATTTCGTCAACTGTATATCCCATCCCTTTTGAAAAAGATAATATATTTCCTATAAGGATTTTTTGTAATATCTTGTCTTTTTCTATTATATCTGCTTGATTATATTTTTTTATATTATTTTGATTTAATGCCAACCAAGGAGTCATAAATTTATATTTTATAATTTTATCTGTTATCCCTAATTTTACTTTTTTACACGCTATTTCCCTTTGATTAGATATTATTTCTTCTTCACCAATTTTCAAAACATCTTCTAAAAATATCTCGTTTTGTTGAATTATTTTTGCTCCTTCATCAATACCTAATAATACTGGATTTTTGTCTAATACTTTATATTGTATATTAGGATATTTATATATAAATTTATCTGAATGATGATTGTGCATCTCTTCTATTTCACTATATTTATTTGCAAAATACCCCCTTATAAGCGGCGCTGTAGATGGACTCACTTCAATATCTTTATATATAACTTGACATACCTGGACTTCTTTCATAATCTTCTCCTTCCTACCATATTACCTGACTTTGCCTAAGGATACCCTCATCTTCAGAATAATTTGTTTTATCTATGTATTTTATTTTATATCTTTGTATTTCTTGATTATTAATTTTAGGCATATCTACAATTGGTATAGATACTGTGTATTGTCTCAAAATCCTAAATTTATTTTTAAGTTCAATATTATCAAAATCAGTTCCATTTGATAATTCATTTATTATAGAATCACTAATCTCATCAGCATTTATAATGATATCTTCTTTTCTAAATTCATCATTTTCTATAAGCTCAAACTTATTCCTAAATTTTTTAAGCTCTAATTTATCAATAAGTTTTAATAATTCATCAGACTTATCATTAGATAGTCTCTTTTTGACTTTAGAGAAATATTCTAAATTACAATCATAAATATCTTTCTCTTCTATGACTTGTTTATCTTCTAATATCTCTTCTGTTGTATTTAATAAGTATCTAGGATATATATAATTACATAATCTAGATCCATTTTCACCTACTATTTTATAAAGTTTTACAATACCTCTTACTCCTATGCCATTTCTATTTGCTCTTCCCGCTGTTTGGTTTATTGAGTCTAATGGTGCAAAATCTCTATATACTATATCCATGTCAATATCAACACCTGCTTCTATAAGTTGAGTTGACACAACAATATATTTTTTATTACTATTTTTTATTTTATTTATTTTTTCTAGTCTTAACTTTGGATAAATCTCTGTAGATAGATAAATTACTTCTCTTTTCGTATTTTCTTTTATATATTTATATACTTCTTTAGATGACCTCACTGTATTTAAAACGATTAAGAAACTTTTATCATTATTTTCACAAATATCATCTAGTACTATATCTTTAAACTCATCTAGTGTTATCTCATTTTGTGAGTAATTTTCAATAACTATTCTGTTTAATGCTCTAAAATATCTTTCTTTATCTTCTATGAGGTCTATAGTGTTTAATATTATAGGCATAGTGGCTGTTACTAATATAATGTAGCAGTTGTATTCTTTTGATAGTATTTGTATAAATTCTGATATTATCTTATAGTATTTTTCATCAATAGCCTGAACTTCATCCAGTATTATAACTGAATTTGCTAGTCTATGAAATCTATTTACTATAGAGTTTTTTCCTGTTTTAAATATAGTATTTAAAAGTTGAACAAAAGTCGTCGATATTATTTTACTTTGCCAGTTTTCAAAACAAAAACGAGCATCATAACCTTCAAACCCATAATATTCTATAGGTGTTACACTGTGAAACTTTATCAAGTCATCAGATGTAATTTTATCTTTTGTGTTGCTACTTACTATATCTTTTAATACCTCATAATTTTGATCTATTACTGATGTAAATGGAAGTGAATATATAATTTGAGGCTTTATATTTTCATCTTGTTGTACAATCTTATTTGAGATATAAAATGCAGCAGAATAAGCTAAGATAGTCTTTCCTGTTCCTGTTGGCACATTAATCGAAAATAGCTTATCTTTATTTAAATCTATTTTATTTAGCTTATTTAACATATCATCATATATATTATTTCTTAAGTTAAATACATCTGATTTATTAAGTTTTTCATTGTTTGTGGTTAAATCTTTTATTAAATTTGCTTTGTAATTTTGTATATATTCAAGCGGATATGGAATATCTGGCATATATGCACATCCTCTTATAAGTTGACTTTTATCTCCTGTCAACAACAGCGAATAGACATACATACATAAAAGCAAATCACTTATATTGTATTTTTTCTTTCTGAATTCTTTTTTTATACTTTTTAAATTAGACTCTTGGCTTATCCAATCTAAAAAATCTTCTATTTTTTTATCGTTTAAGTATGGTTCGTATATTTGGCTTAATTCAGCTAATGTGTTTTCTCTTATATCCTTTATTTGTTTTTTAAACTTCCATATTACATCATCTTTTGAACATTCTTCATTTGCATTGTCTATATCTCCATGATGCTTTTTCACAATTAAAAATCCAAGATGCTTCCATTTTTTAGGAAGCATCCAATATGTAAATAAAGCTGACAACAGACCATGATCTTTTTCCCTTCCATCATAGTTGCCTTCTAAATATTTTTGGAAGTATGTTGTCCCTTTGCCAAAGTCATGGCACATACAAACTATTTCTATAAAATAATCTATATCGTGGTTTATTTTATGTGATTTATGAGTTTTTATAGCTATATCTGCTACTCCTACTAAGTGAGTGTATAGAGTTTGGTGTGGGTGAGATTTTAGCTTACAAGAATATGACATTGTACTCACCTACTTTATAACTATTATCAGTATTTACGCTTATTTTATTTTCTCCTGTAGCAAATATCACTTTTTTATATTTTGTATATTCTCTATTTTTATCATTATCTATAGGAATATTATCTGTAGTAAGAATAATATCACTATCATCAAAATCTATTGTATTTGAATCTAAATCTACTGTACTAATAATTTCATATTGTCCTTTAGGTAGTTTTTCACAATTATAAACACCTTCATACTCAAGTTTTGCTATATGTTCTGATGCACCTAGATATGGAGTAAATACAACTTCGCCTTTAACTAATGAGCTTTGTAGTTTATTTATAAGGTTTTCGTCTGCTTTTATAAATATTCTGTATTTTACATCTCTTAAAAATTCTACATTTGATGGAAACCTAAATATTTTGTCACTAGATTTCATATTTATCAAATTAAAAGACTGCATATCCTTTTTAATTTCGTTTATAACTTGGACAGCTACTTTTATATCTTTTGTTTTTTCATAAAGTTCTTCTCTATTAATTCCAAGAACTGCCCCTATCAATCCCCTCACTGCTACTGGATGAATTAATAGATATGTAAGAGCTGATGTAGTTGTGTATGATTTTCTAAATCTGGCATAATCACCTCTCACTTTAAAAACTAAACATTTCATATCTACCAACTCCATCGCTATATAGTTTTAAATTCAAATCGTTCATCTATATTTAATAAATTTACGCTTGGATGAGAATAAATAACTATTTTTTCTATGTCATCCTTTTTATAATCGTAATATTTTGATAATTTATTTAAATCTATTTGTACCTCATCTATACTTCTAAGCTCTTCATCTTGCACATCTTTTAATATATCTATATAGTCTAATTCTCCATCTAATTTATTATTGTTATAAACTACTTCTATTAATAATCTCGGCATTTGATTTTTAGATGTACTTCTGTAGTGCTTCATCCCATCTATAAGAGCTTCTATAAATAAATCTATATCTTTATCATCTACATCTATGTTTTGTTTTTTAGCTACTAAATTATTATAAATTGCATAAGTTTTAAATAGTGCATATGGTGATATATATTTTCCCCAGATAGATGCCTGTGACTTTCCTTCTGAACTTGCATAAGCTGCATTTCCCTGCATAAACTTAATTTGTGCTTCATGGACAGATTTACTCCATGCAACTTGTAGTGGTCCAAAAATATCTCTCTTTGGTTTTGTTACTACTGCTCCAAATAGTTTAACATCTATATAATTATCAGTTAGATATTTTTCAAGATCATCATCTTTTATTTTTGCTTGTTTTTGAATTGTCTCAACTCTTTTTTGACAAGTTTGGATTTTTCCTTTTTCTTCAACAGTCTGAACTAATACATTTTGTCCTTTATTTATCCATTCCTCTCTTACAAATCTCTTTACCCTTACATCAGATGCTTCTAGTTGACCTGTTACTTCATCTTGTCTCGGTCTATTTTCGTTTAACATATCTCCATTTGGATTTGCCATTGTTGAATCCCATACTAATAAAAATTCACGTGATTTTGTATTTGACATTATATCATTTCTCCTTTATTTTTATTTTTCTTTAGCTTCTTTTTTAGTTTTTGCTTCTTCAATTCTTTTTAAATCATCTTCAAACATTATATCTAGTCCCCAGAAGAATATATACTTAGCTTCATCATTATTAAGCTTTTCATTTGGATTAGTTGCCATATAATCTCTTGCTTCATTCATATCTTTTCTTATTCTATCGTAGTATGCACTATATTTTTGAAGTTTTTCTCTACATGTATCAGCAAATAAAGTAAACGTTTTACTATCAAATTTTCTTGAATAGAAAAAGTTCTTTTCTAAGTGAGAATTTGCATAACTATCATTTTTATTATCTATTTCATCAGATTTAAAGTAAGTTTTAGATGCATTTATAGTATCACGATATATTTGTCCCATTACAAACCATGCCTTTTTCATATCATTATCGAAAAACGTTTTGTTCTTTTCAAAAAATTCATCCCTATTATTGTATTTCATCAATTCACCCTCCTCATTTAACATTTGCCATGGATTATCTAAACAACCACAGTCACACATAAAATTGTAGCCTTCGTGTATATCTTTCAGTATGTACTTTCTATTAGTAGATTTTTTATTTGTCAAACTTTCAAAGTATTTTGTTTTGTACTCTGACATGACTCTATTAAAAAATAGACTCCTGCTATATTTACTCCCACTAAATATAATATCTAATAGTCTCATTCTATCTTTAGTTTTGGAATCATTTTTATTGGTGCTATAACATAAATAATCCATAATTTTACCCAAATTAAAACGTAAATCTATTTTTCTATATTTATCTATGTTTTTTGCTAGTTGACTCATTCTAGATGGCATAATATCTCTTATCGCATAAGTAATCTTCCACTCAGAACTACTTTTAGGATCAGAGAAGAAAATTATATCAGTCATACAATTTGTCTTTGATATTTCTTCTAGTACATCTTCTTCAGCACTTTTTATTTGTGATAATACTTTACTCATGTGGTTTTCATTATCTATATCACTTTCATAAATATCTTTTATTTCCTCATTAAATTCGTGAGGTAAAAACATAACCTCAGAACCCATCCAGTTTATCTTTAGTACGTCATTTATATAATTTTTTCCGTTTAAAATATCTAACAAACAGTCTTCACATATGGAAAAATTATATTTATCTGTATTTGTATAGATTTCTTTATCATTTGTAAAACATTTGTATATAGCTGTATCATAAGTCTTTTTCTTTAAGCCGCATAAATGGCAGCTACTTTGTTTTAGAGATTTGTTTAATTTTGCATTTGATATTAGATATGTCTCTTTTACTTTACTTTCGTATTTTTGAGCGAATAATTCTCTAGGTTTTTTATTATTCTTTGTTATCATTATAAAATAGGATTGATTTATGTTTTTTTCTACCTCTTCTTTTATAATTTTACACACTTCAGGTAAATAACACTTGTCCAACTCCATAAAGTCCAATGAACTAGCCACTTTTTTATCTATCATCTTTTTGGAATGTTTTTCTTTGTAGCCTTCAATCTTTATACCAGCACCTAGATGTCCATTTCCTGCCTGATAAAAAAGAGCATCTTTGTAAACATCTTTATAAAAGCTTACTAATTCTTTAGTAATCTTTTGATTTTTTTCATTTACATCTATAATAATTACATTGTCCATTTCTTTAGTGTCTTTAGTCCATAATTCAATTAAATCTTTTTTACCATTAATACTTGTTATTACATGTCCTATATTTTTGATTTGTTCGATCAAATAACCACCTCCTTGTATAACTTTTTTAACGATTACATCTATTAATAATATTTCTAACTATAATAGTAGTATGTTTTTGTATCTAATGCAATCATAATTTAAACCTTGTTTTATTGGAGTTTTTATTTACGATTACATCCATTAAGTTTTAATCCTTGTTTTTATGGAAGTTATTCTTTTACAGGATATGATTTGCAAGATATTTCTCCGACAACAAAGTTTTAATCCTTGTTTTTATGGAAGTTATTCTTTTACATAAGACATATCAAATATATCTGCATTAGCTAGTCCGTTTTAATCCTTGTTTTTATGGAAGTTATTCTTTTACTCAACTATAGCAAACAGCTTCACTTCACCATTAAAGTGTTTTAATCCTTGTTTTTATGGAAGTTATTCTTTTACCTCATGGCCTATTTCTTGAAATGAAGGTAGGTAGAAAGTTTTAATCCTTGTTTTTATGGAAGTTATTCTTTTACTCGTAGAAACTCAACACATTGAAACAACTACATCCTAGATCATTCATCAAAATATAACTTAATAAAAATCCACATATTTTTATCAAAAACATGACTTTTTTTATGTATCAACACACCCCTACATGCAAGTTATATCAACCATTTCAAGGGTTATTGCTCAATTTTATCAATAAATTTGTAAAAACACTAAGTTATAAAACATTAATATTTGTATGAATCACTCTATATTTATATAATAGCATATAAATATAGAAAAAATATATATTTTAACTATAAATCTATTTTTATCTTATTTAATATTAAATTAATTTCATTATTATTTCCTACTAGGAGTTTCTAGAAAACTTTATAATGGAGGATTACTCCCCCTTAGTATTCTTCATTTTTTAAAAATTTACAATTTACAAATCCACATCCCCTTGAATTCATCTCCATAATTCCTGCTCCAAGAGACATATACGCTAAATTTTGAGCTCTGATATCATCAGTTATATATAAATTGATCTTATCCCCTAACAATTTTATATTCTTATATTTAACCGAAATAGGCTTTCTATTTTTAAAATCTATCTTGCTAAAAAGTCTAAAATCCTCATCCATTTTCTCACCTGTAATCGTGTTGTATTTTTTTATCAAATTTTCTTTTATTCTTCTTTCATAGTCATCAATCGACATAATATCACGCCAATATCCACTTTCATTTTTAATTATTGCAGGTGTTAAAGAATAAATTTTTTCAATATGCTTTTGAGGTATTATCTTTACTTCACTAGATAATATTTTTATAAAATCTGTCTCTGTATGCAAAAGTGAATTTGAAAAAAATTCTCCCAAATTCAAATCAATAGTTCTTATAGTCAATGTATACACCTTATTTTTTTTATATACTTTGTCCACTTCAACTGGATATGGCAAATCAAAGCAATAAAATTTATACATATTTGTGTTGTGCATTTTTAATAATGCCTCTCTTTTTGAAAAACTATAATCGATTACTCCACAGACTTTTGACTGTATATCATCAACCTCTACATTTTCTTTTAGTAAAACTTTTACCCTTATTTGTATAACCTTCATGTTATATCCCCCTATTTATTTTTTACTTCTTATATTTTTATTATATAATCTTTTTTGTCTTTTTTTAGGTCAAATTTTTACTTATTGTCGTATTTTAAGTTTTATTAATAAAAAAAAACAGAAAGTAAATTAATACTTTCTGGGTTAAAAATACATCACATGTTTCTGTTAATTATAAATTACATCATTTGTTGATATTTAAAGTAAATATTATATAAATTATATAAATAATTTTGTACAATAAATAATATCAAATTTAATTTAAAGTTTCAACTTTTTAGCCTTTATTTTTTATTATTGTTCTCTTTCATAAATTTTTTTATTATATTTCTTATACTCGTTTCACATAATTCATATTTTTTTCTCAAATCATTATAAGTCGCTCCCTCATATATATATTCAAAGTAAATCTGCTTAGCTTGTATTAACCTGTTATAACATTCTTTTTTCTGAATATATATTTGTCCGCCTCCATATTCATTTAAGATTTCTTCATATATTGATCTTCCGACCAATTCATAAAGTGTATGTAGGTTTTGAGGTATTATTTTTTTATAATCAAAATCATCAATTTCTTCATTATTGCCTTTATAATTTTCGTCAGTATCTTGCTTTGTTTTAAATAAATTTTCCTCGTTGTTTTTATCTTTAAAATCCATTTATATTCCTCCTTTCTATAATATTAGTTTAAAATAAAAATCTATTATTATATTGTTAAAAATATTTTGATATGAATTAACAACATTATTAATACGAAATTTGTTTAATTAGATTTCTAATTTTAAATCTTATTCAACTATTAAAGATGATATTTTTGAATATTGTTACAGCATAATTTACAAAAAAAATTAAATTATTTAATATATTGTAAAGAGGGCTACCAATATTGATAACCCTCTATCTTGTAGAGTAAAAGCATTTCACTTAATCTTTAGTTTGATGTGTCATTATTTTTATATAACTTTCTATTGTCCACAACTTGGAAAACTACATACATTTGCAAAAGTATCAACTACTCTTGGAGTAATTCCTTGAGATATTCCTAAAACTACTATTTGATCATTTATCAAAACACTAACTGTTTCTTCTATACAACAAATTAGATCTATTCCACTTGGTATTGATAATTCAAAGCAATCATCACAATCGCATCCACAGCAATCTTGTATACATATATATGCTTTAGATATACAATCAACTGTTAAACTAGTTTGATAATCTTGTCTTAATCTAAATGATCTTCCATTAGATGGACAACAAATTCTAGCAGCTAATGTGTTATATCTGAATTCTACAGAATCAACTCTGCATAGTTGTCCTCCCATTTGTCTAGTTGCTGGATAAGCATATGCTACTATTTTAGTACATCCACAATGACCTCTTAATTCAAGCACTAAGTCATTTGCTATTACTGTTAGTCCTCTTTCTTTGTAAGATACACTTTGACCTTTATTACGTTGGCAACAAGTTGAGTTTCTTTCAGGGCAAACACCATATTCAAATACAGTATCACAAGGTGCATTATCTTCAAGCTCTGTAACTTCAAAATCTTCTACTGTTGGATATCCTGGCATAACTTCTAATGAACTGTAATTCATGCAAACTTCATCTATTGTAACATTTGCTAATCCTGATGCAGGTATATTTCCATCAATTTCTACTACATCATAATCAAAGTATAAAGGTTCTCCATTTGGTCCAGTTGCATCTGTGAATATTTGGAATTGAACTGCATCATATATTCTTTGTCCTTCTAATGCCACTGGGCAAGCATTTTTTGCTGTATAAGTTGGGCAGATTCCATTACAGCATTGATCTCCTGCACAAGGATTTGCCACACAAGTATCAGATTCTGCTTGACATGGTTCACAATATGATTGTTGTGGTTTTTTAACTTCACAAACACATTCACATTCATAACTTTCATGTTCATGTTTTTGATGATGATTTTGATTATTGTTTTGGGATGGACTTGCAAATTGAGGTTCTTGAGGATTACAACATCCATTATTATTGCTGTTATTGTTATTACTATTGCATCCATTATTATTGTTTTTATTT
>OOCW01000319.1_pt1 | contig 51019 bp, 51 predicted proteins | sample 1671201 | NCBI WGS metagenome assembly OOCW01 (sample SAMN06348132, study PRJEB24527) | human gut metagenome | biome: human gut; feature: ankylosing spondylitis patient; material: feces | host: Homo sapiens | place: China | collected 2015-10
CATAATATACCAATTTACGACTTTAATCAATAGGAAAGCGCTTATTTTTGTAAAATTTTTATTTTATTCTTCAAAAAGTGTCATGATAAACAAAACAACACCCATTCCCATCAAATGTTATTATCTAGTTCTGTATGTTTATCAAAAGCAACGATTGTTGTATTTTATTACATAAAATAACTTCAAATTGGAAAAAATAATATTAAATCAACAACAGATGTTGATTTCAAGCAACACCGGTAGTATCATTTAAAAAAGGATGTGGTTATATTAGGAAAATATGTATTAAAAAGGAGATTTAAGAACTGCGATGAATAATACAGAAGTTAAAGACATTATCAAAGCACGAAGAATACAATTAGGTCTTTCTTATAGTGATTTGGGAAAGCTATGTGGAGTTGATAAGACAACCGCCTGGAAATGGGAGTTAGGAAAAATTGAAAATATGAGACGAGATAAAATGGTCCTTCTCTCGAAAGCATTAGACATCTCTCCACTTGTATTGCTTGGGATTGAGGAATATGTCTCAGAAGGTACAACTACTTATTCCAGTGATAAAGTCAGTGTTTATCATGAAGTGTTTGCTAATAAGTTTGGGGATGTCATAGGTGAAATTAATAATCCTTATTCTAGTGAAACAGGTCACTTTTTCGCCTTAGAAATTGAAGTGAAGGACGAAGGAATGACGGGACTCCTTGTTGATAATAAGGTTTATGCCATCTTTAAAAAGCAGTCAGCGGCGGAAAATGGAGCAATTGTTGCTGTTGCACTAGCCGATGAAAAGGCAATGATTAAGAAGTATTATCACTTTGAGGATGTCATTGTCTTACGATCACCAACTTCTGAAAATGAGAAGCCCATCACAATAGTTGGTGATCAGGTAGATGAGATTTGTATTTTGGGAAAATTCGTTGGGATGGTAAGCCCATTTGTTGATTAATGAATAGTTATTTAGAGAATAAAAAAGGCCTCACACTGAGGTCTTTACTACTATTATCGGAGGAAAAGGAAAATGAAAGTAGCACTGTATGCAAGAGTTTCAACCGAGCAACAAATTGAAAACTACAGCATTCCTTTACAAAAGGAAAGAATGAAAGCGTTTTGTTTATCTAAAGGATGGGATGACATGACGGAGTATGTAGACGGAGGATATAGTGGTTCTAACTTAAACCGCCCTGCGCTCCAACAGTTGCAAAAAGATATTGCTGATAAAAAGATTAATGCGGTGATTGTTTATCGTTTAGATCGGTTAAGTCGTAGCCAACGTGACACGCTCTATTTAATTGAAGAAATGTTTCTTCCTAATAATGTGGAATTCATCTCAATTTCAGAAACGATTGACACCTCTACTCCCTTTGGTCGAGCGATGATTGGGGTGATGTCAGTCTTCGCCCAACTAGAACGTGAAACGATTACCGAACGTTTACGCTCAGGACGATTAAAGATGGTCAAAGATGAAGGTTTATGGGCAGGTGGAGCTGAGAGCTGTCCCTATGGTTTTACAAGGCTCAAACGTGGAAAATTAGTCATCAACGAGGATGAACGCGCTCATATTGTTAGAATATTCGAAGAATATGTCATCTTAAAGTCTTATATTAAAGTTCAAAAAAAGCTTGAAAAAGAAGGATTTAAACCGTTAGCTGAGTGGAGGATTATCCCCCTCTTAAAAAATCGTGTTTATATAGGAGAGGTTTCATTTGGTGGTGAATGGTACAAAGGTGCACATGAACCGATTATCTCGACTGAGTTATTTAATCAAGCACAAAAAGTAAATGAACATTTGAAATATAAAAATTATGGAAAAATAAAAAACAACGTTTTCCGACAAAAAGTAGTTTGTGGACTTTGCGGTGAAAATTATCGATCGTATTCCCAAAAAGATTTAAAAACTCAAACTCGATATTTCTATATGGTTTGTTGTCGCCGTAAAATGCCGGCACGTTATGAGAGTAAATGTTTTAATCGGAATATCCAGCGTACAGACTTAGAAGAAGAAATTTTTAATCGGATCATGAATTTAGAAGTGAGTGGTGAAATTGAATTCAACAGAAAGAGAACGCCAGTTGACTACTCAACGAAAATTAAGGCTCTTGATGAAAAAATCAATAAAATCTTAGATTTATATATTGAGAGTGGACTACCCAAAGAGACACTTGATGTAAAATTAGCCGATTTAAATCAACAAAAAGAGAAATTAATAACTCAATCAAAAGATACGGATTACGAAATAACACGTATGGAACAAATGATAAAAGAAGGAATACCCAATTTATTTGAATGTGATTTAGATACTCAAACGGCGATTGTTGATTTATTTATTGATAAAATCATTGTTAAAGAAAATAGCTTACAAATTATTTGGAATCAATAAATCCATTACTTGGAGGAATCAAAATGAAGGTAGCATTATATGCTCGTGTATCAACAGAGCAACAGATTGATAATTACAGTATCCCGCTACAACTTGAGCGGATGCAGGCATTTTGCAAATCTAAGGGTTGGAACGAAATGAGCGAGTATATCGATGGGGGTTATAGCGGTTCTAATTTAAACCGTCCCGCTATAGAACAATTACAAAAAGATATTTGTCACAAAAAAATCAATGCCGTAATCGTTTATCGCCTCGATCGATTAAGCCGTAGCCAACACGATACACTTTATTTAATCGAAAAAATATTTCTACCAAATAATGTCCAGTTCATTTCTCTTTCAGAAACGATTGATACTTCCACACCCTCTGGACGCGCGATGATCGGGGTCATGTCTGTATTCGCTCAACTCGAACGTGAAGTCATTGTTGAACGTTTACGAGATGGTCAACATAAGATGATTCAAGAAAAAGGGTTATGGGTTGGAAGCGGACTGGATAATCCCTATGGCTATATTCAAGTAACACCTGGACATTTAAAAGTAGTTGAGGAAGAACGTCAACATATTATTAGATTGTATGAAGAATTTATCAAACTAAAATCTCCAACTGCGGCTAGAAAAAAACTAGAGGAAGAAGGATTTAAAAAATTAAACCATAATCGTATTATTCGTATTCTTCAAAATCGATTGTATCTCGGAGAGGTATCGTTTAAAAAGGAATGGTTTAAAGGCAGTCATGAACCTATTATATCGACTGAATTATTTAATCAAGCTCAACAAATCTTTGATGAAAATCGAGTTGCTTCCTTTGGTAAACCTAAAAAAAAGCTATTTACAGGAAAAATTATTTGTAGTTGTTGTGGTGAGAACTATGCTATTGAACATACGTCAAAAACAACATCATCAGGTAGAATTGTAAGTTATCAAAACTATGTATGCCGTCGTCGTAAACTCCCCGCACGTTATGAGAGCAAATGTTTTAATCGACGAATTAAATGCTCAGACTTTCAACATGAAATTTTCAATCGAATCATGAATTTAGAAATGAGTGGTGAAATTAAAATACCTAAACCACTTAATTTCACCAAACAATTAAATCAAATAGATCGAAAGATAAATAAACTATTAGATCTTTATATGGAAGAACGATTATCTAAAGATTTACTCAACACTAAATTAAATGATTTGAACAAACAAAAAAAGGAAGTTCTAATGAAGCAGCAAGAAATAACAGAAGTTTCAGAAGTTCAAAAAGCTATTAAAAACGGTATTCCTAACCTATTTGAATGCGATACGGAGACGCAAACGGAAATTATCAATCTATTCATAAAAAAAATAATTGTAACTAACGAGAGTTTAAAAATCATTTGGAATAACTAATTTTTTTACCCCTTTTCGGTTTTCAAATGGAGCGTGTACGGGAAGCGGGAAAACGACCACAACCTATGCTTTCATTGATTACCTTAAACATCACTTAGGAAAAAGCATCGTCACCATTGAAGATCCGGTTGAATATCAACAACCTGATATCGTCCAAATGCAAGTGAATGAAAGCCTGGGAATGACTTATGACGTTGGGATTAAAGAAATTTTACGCCATGATCCAGATGTTATTATTATCGGTGAAATCCGAGATAATCAAACAGCCCATCAAGCACTACGAGCTGCTTTTACAGGTCATCTAGTCATCTCAACGGTACATGCCAAAAATGTCATGGGAACGATAACTCGCTTACTCGATTTAGGTATTTCTTTGCAAGAACTCGAACAGGCACTCGTAGGCGTTGTTAATCAACGACTGATCCAAAAGGAAGATGAACGAAAAGCCATCTTTGAACTTTGCTTCGGTGAGCAGCTCGACCACTTATTCTCACAAATCCAACAAGGAAATCTTTGCTCACTTCCGTATAAAACACTAGATGAGGAGTTATTTGAATGTCAACATCACGTCAGCTAAATCACTATTGGACACTCCCTACTCAACAAAAGTTTCTTTCCCGCTTCAGTCAATTACTTGAACAGGGATTTTCTATTGCGCAGGCCCTTGATGTCATGACCTCACTCTTTAAAAAAGAAGCCGTTGATTTTATGTTAAACTGCTGTGCCAGTGGTCAATCTTTTGCCACTACCTTAGAAGCTTGTCACTTTGAAAAAAGAATCGTCTATATCGTCAGGTGTAGTGAAGAAGCAGGCTCCTTATTACAAGGATTACAAAAGTCGGCCCAATATAGTGACTATCATCTTCAAAGCAAAACTGAGCTGAATAAGAAGCTCCGTTATCCTGTCTCTTTATTTGCTTTAATGATTGTGATTTTGGCTAGTGTTTATTTCTTTTTCTTTCCTCAACTTGATAGCTTTTACAATAATTTTAATATCGAAGGTGATCAAAGCCTATTAAACACCATTCTTCTCATTTTGGGGATCGTACTCGCTTTCTTTGTTCTCATCGGATGTTTTGCATTCCTTACCTTAAAGTGGCATGGTAAAAGATTTCAACTGAAGATGAAATACATCTTATTTCACTGTCCACTACTGAGACAACTATTTCAAAAAGTATTTTCTTATTACTTTAGCAGTCAATGGCTCGTCTTCTTAAACTGTGGCCTTCCCCTCAAAGAAAGTCTCTTGATGATGAGAAACTTCGAAACCATCCCCATGATTCAACTCATCATTTATGAATTTCAGACTCAGCTAGAAGCAGGTGTTTCACTTGAAGACGTCTTTCATCAAAGTCCTTACTTTACGCCTTACTTCAAACTCATCATGAAACACGCCTTACAAATCGGACAAGTTCATACTGAACTTGGTTACTATACAAAATCCGAGCTCCAAATGCTGACCAACATGCTAAATAACACGTTTAAAATTATTCAATTTACTTTCTTGATGCTTATTGGTTTCATCATCATTCTTATCTATCTGAGCCTGCTACAACCCGTCTTTCAAATGGCTCAACTCATCTAATAAAATCTAGGAGGAATAAAGTTATGAAAAAATTAATCAACAAAAATCAAAAAGGATTTACATTAATTGAAATGATGATTGTTATGGTCATTATTAGCGTATTAGTTATACTTGTTATTCCAAATGCTTCAGATGTTTTATCAAAAGCTAATAATACTGGATGCGATGCTTTAAAAACTTCCATTGAAGCAGATGCTTTAGCACAAAAAGCTTCAACTGGTTCCTTCCCATCTTCACTCGATTCAGATACTCAAACAAGGATTAGCAAAGTATGTACTGGCCAAACAGGAAGTATTGATTCGACTACTGGAAAAGTCACACTTACGCCGGCTAATTAAAAAATTTAAATCATGTCTTCTAGTCAAAAAGCATTTACTCTCATTGAAGCCCTTCTGGCTCTAACTATCACAGGAATAATTTATCTTTTGAGTGCCCCAACTTTCATCAAGCTTTATGATCATATGAAGCTCAATCAAGCCATTTCAGTCCTTCAATCAGATTTGCATTATGTCAGAGAGTATAACATGATGCCGATTCAAGGCAGCACTTTATCCATTCGAATCTATCATAAACAAAACTATTATGTCATCATTCAAAATAACTCCAAAATAAAAATGAAGCGTCAATTTCCACCAGGCATTAGTATTCCATCTGTGAGTGCTAATACGACAGACCTGACCTTTAATAACCTCGGTCATATCTCGAATGGGAAGACAATGACCATTCAAAGTGAACATTTCAAAAAAAATATTGTTTTTTCAATTGGAACAGGAGGAATCGATATTCGTGAAGCCAATTAATCAGCAGGGATATATCCTTACAGAATGCCTCGTTGGACTTATTATCTTAACCACAATCGGAATCACGCTAGTCAAAACCCTCCCCACTTTGCTTCAAATCCAACAACAACTTGAAATAGAACAAGCCATCTACTATAAACTTTACGAACTTAAAGATCAATCATTCTTTTATCAAACTGCGTACGACTTTCCTCTAGAGTTTGTTAACCCTATTTCATATACCGTCATCCAAAAAGATGCCAAACTTTGCGCAACGTATAAACGAGGTGATTTTACTGATAAAACAATCTGTTTTTAAACTTTCTAATCACGGCTTTCTACTCGTTGAACATCTCATCGCATTGTCCATCACCGCCTTACTCGTTCTCTTAATAACCCAGCTCCTTCCACTCATTAACTTCTATCAAGTCGATCTAAATCAAGTCACGCAACAAGAAATTAGTGTACTTCGCACTCAACTTCAAAAGGAAGCCAAACGTGCCAATCATTTTTCCAATACGTCCTCTCAATTTCAAATTCACTTAGCCACTGGAACCGTCCCAACCTATTACATCTCCAATCATCGTCTCATGCGTCAAGTGGGCGGAAAAGGAGGCGAAGTCGCTCTCTATCACTGTGACAAACTTACCACTACCCTTCATCATGACCAATCAGTTACCCTCACTTTACACAGCTCAAATGGTAATCAATATACCATTTACCTCTCCTCGTCTTTATTCCCCTTACAATCGATAGAGTCATATGAAACAACCTCTGAGGAGTTAAATAAAGAAAAATTAAATGAAACTGTACAGAAGGAATTGGATAAACCAAACTTAAATGAAACCATACAGGATAAGTTAGATGAAGCACAATTCATTGAAATTTTCCAGGAGGGATTAGATGAAGAATGAACAAGGGGTGATTCTTCCATTGACATTGGCTATCAGTTTTATTATCGCCCTTCTCCTACTCCATTTCGCTTATCGAATCGAAAATCAGGTTCGGACTTATGAACTCGAGCAACAGCATTTCATACTATCCATCCTTGAAAAAGAATGTCTAGCCACTATCATAGACGAATTATCTGACGCTAATTTTACCCCAAGCAATAACATGCCATCAAAAATAATTAACTTACACAACGGAACCACGGCTACTTTTACGTATTCAAATGGATATGAAAAACTTGATGTGACCTATAAATTTCTTTATAATGAATATTTAGGACAAGGAACTGTTGAATACAATAAAAAGCAACAAACATATCTTTTAAAATAGAGGTGAGATGCATGAGGCCAATCGTCTTAATTGGGATGATGGGAAGTGGAAAAACAACTATTGGGAAAAAATTAGCAATGGACTTAAATTTATCGTGGGTTGATACCGATCTGTATATTGAAAACACAAAACAACAAAGCATTTCTTCCATTTTTGAAACACAGGGTGAATCTTATTTTCGCGATTGTGAAACGAATGCCCTACAGCAACTAATCAATCATCCAGGCGTAATCTCTACCGGAGGTGGAATCATCGTTCGTCAAGAAAATCGCCAACTATTAACTGAGCACACACTAGTTATTTTTTTAGAAACTGAGATTGCCACACTAATAAAACGACTTGATATTAATAATCGTCCTTTGTTACAAAATGAGATGATCGAAACCAAACTAACTTCTTTATATAAAGCGCGTGAAAACTTTTATCGTGACTGCGCCCATATAACGGTTAAGACGGATCACTTAACTGTAGCAGAGGTCGTTGAACAAATTAAAAATCAAATAAATCAATAAAAGAAGGAAATCAATCCTTCTTTTATTATGTTCTAAGTATTAAAAAAGTCATGTAATCAAATGATTACATGACGTTCTAAGCTAAAAATGGATTATGTTTTGATTCTTCCTCAATTGTTGTACATTCTCCGTGCCCTGGATAAACAAGTGTCTGTCCTGGCAACGTTAATAATTTACGTCTAATCCCTGTCACTAATTGCTCATGATTTCCGTAAATAAAGTCAGTACGTCCGATTGACTGTTTAAATAATGTATCTCCTGTAAAGACCATCTCATCTTCTTCAAAATAATAGCATAAGCTTCCTGTTGTATGACCTGGAACATGAAAAACTTTTATCTTTGTTTCTAAACACTCAATACTCTCTCCATCACTTAAAAAACGATACTCAAAATCAGGATTTAAAATGAGACGCTCATAAATCATTGGTGATAAATTCACTTCAGGTTTCTCAAAATATTCTTTTTCCTTTTTGTGCGCGTAAATTGGCACGTGATATTTTTCTACTAACTCATTGACTGCACCAATATGATCAAAATGTCCATGTGTTAAAAGAATCGCCTCTAATTTTAATTTTTTCATTCCTAAATATTGAATAATTTGATTAGCATTAGCCGCTGGATCAACAACAACTGCTCTTTCATGATTTGAAATGATATAACAAGACGTTTGTACAGGTCCTAAAACTAATGGATAGACTTTCACACTCATCACCTCTAATACGACTTAAAGCACCCTCAAAAAGGGTGCTTTTTTATTTCATTAAACTGTTTTTGCTAAATAAGCTGAACCAACGATTCCAGCGTCGTTTCCTAACTCTGCTAAAACAAACTCTGTTTGGCGAACTGCACTAAATGCATAGTTTTGATAATGCTTCACGATTGTATCGATTAAGATATCACCTGCTTTAGAGACTCCACCACCGATGATAATTTTTTGTGGGTCTGTCGTTGCTGCTAAGTTAGCCGCTGCTAAACCGATATAACGTCCTAATTGATCAACCATTTTTAATCCAACTGCATCTCCTGCTTTAGCTGCATCAAAAACATCTTTTGCTTCGATTTTTTCTAAGCTGCGTAATGAAGAAGCTTCATCGCATGCTGCTAAGTACTTTTCAGTTTCACGAACAATTCCTGTCGCTGATGCTACTGTTTCTAAGCATCCTTTTTTACCACAGTTACATTGATTTCCATCCTCTAATACAACAGCTAAATGTCCGATTTCTCCACCAGCACCATGAACACCGGCAACGACTTTACCATCTACGATAACTCCGCCACCAACACCAGTTCCTAAAGTGAACATAATGGCATCATGTGAACCTGCTGCAGCTCCTAACCATAACTCACCTAATGCCGCAACATTCGCGTCATTTCCGACTGCTACTGGAACTTTAACTAATGATTCTAACTCAGATTTAACATCACGCTCTGACCATCCTAAGTTAACAGCAACTTTAACAACTCCATTGTTATCAACTGGACCTGGAACACCTACTCCAACTCCTTCAACTTCTTCAATTTGAATTCCTTTTTCTTCACATTTTGCTTGGATTGTTTCAGCAATATTAGCAATAATATGATCCCCATTATCCGCTTTATTTGTAACAATTTCCCACGACTCTAGCACTTCACCTTTTGATGAGAATAAACCACATTTAATTGTTGTCCCACCAACATCAATTCCAAATACATACTTGTTCATTTTCAAAATTCCTCCTTATATTTCCTATCTAATCGGTCAAGTGAAATCAAACGTTTTCTTGTACCGTCTTTTTAATCTTATCAAAATCTTTTCTCATACATTTTATCATAATCTCATTATAATAAAAAGCTGTAAACCCTTTAAAATTATAATATTAACCCGTTACATATTAATTGAAATATATTAAAAAGCACTGTGCTTTGCACAGTGCTTACAGAAAAAAGAAATTATTTAACAGTTGCTAAAGTTTCTTTTAATACATTAACTGATTTAGTTAATTTTTCTTGTTCTTCTTCAGTGATGTTTAATTCAAATACTTCACGAACTCCGTTACGGTTGATGATTGCAGGAACTCCTACGAATACATCATTTTGTCCGTATTGTCCGTTTAAGTAAGCTGAAACTGATAAACAGCTGTTTTCGTCGCTTAAGATAGCTTTAACGATACGAGTTAATGCCATACCGATTCCGTAATAAGTTGCACGTTTACGGTCAATGATGTGATATGCAGCATCACGTACGTTTACGTAGATTTGCTCTAAATCTTCTTTGTTGAATTTTGGATTTTTCGCAACAACGTCTAAGATTGGTTGAACACCAACTGTTGTATGAGACCATAATGGGAACTCAGTATCTCCGTGCTCACCAACGATGTATCCGTGAACGTTACGTGGGTCAACATTTAAGTATTTTCCGATTTCATAACGTAAACGAGCAGTATCTAAAGTTGTTCCTGAACCGATTACACGATGACGTGGTAATCCTGATTCTTGCCATGCAACGTAAGTTAATACGTCTACTGGGTTACTTGCAATAACGAAGATTCCGTTGAATCCTGATTTCATAACTTCGCGAACGATTCCACGCATGATTTTTGCGTTTTTCTCAACTAAGTCTAAACGAGTTTCCCCTGGAGCTTGAGCAGCACCTGCAGTGATAACTACAACATCTGCAGTTTTGCAGTCTTCATATGTTCCAGCCCAGATATCCATTTTATTTGGGGCGAATGCTAAACCATGAGATAAATCCATTGCTTCCCCTTCAGCTTTATCTTTGTTTACGTCGACTAAAACGAATTCTTCTAATCCACCTTGATTTAACATTGAGTAAGCGAAACTCATTCCTACGAATCCAGTTCCAACTAAAACAACACGTCTTACACCTGTTTGCATTACTGTCACCTCTAATATATGTTTTTTTGACACACTAATCTGCATACAACTTCCACTAACTCCAACAGCTTCCATATTTGTGCTAATAACAAATGTGTCCTTAATTCATTTTTATTATATACCATAATACATTTTTTCACAAACAATATTAATCGAAAATTGCAAAAAAAGCGCTTTTTTAATAAAACGAAAACATTGTTAACGCTTTCACAAATTTATTTCATCTACGATTTCCATTACTTCTATACATAAAAAAAATCCTGTTGAATAACAGGATTTATAAAAAGGAAGTATTCCTTATTTTTTCTCGCGATGAGCAGTTGATTTACGGCAACGTGGGCAGTATTTATTCATCTCAAGACGTTCTGGGTTATTACGTTTATTTTTCTTAGAAATGTAGTTTTCTTCACCGCAAACTGTACATTTTAATGTAAGATTTACTCGCACTAAAATCCCTCCAATCTAATAACAACTTCTACATTATAGCATGAGAGACTACAAAAAACAAAGTTTTTTTATCATTTTTGTACTATAAAGTGATTCTTTGTTGTTTAATATTGTGTGTAAAAATTATAACAAATGCTTGAACATGGCTCAAGTCCTATTTTTAACTAATTTATACCTAATTTAAAAATAGTTGTCATATTAGTATAACTCTTCTATATAATAGGATATTTTTCCCTATCTCATACATACTGAGTGAATATTTTTATTGAATCTTAGTTCGAATCATCAGCAGAAACTTGTTCATCTGCCGGAACTATTAACTCGTCCGTTTCTACAGTATTGTTTTGAATATTCGCTCGTTCCTTTTTCAAATCAAAATACGCTTGCATCGCTCGTTCTCCAATTTGTAACGAAATAGGATGTGATTGGCTTGGTAGTTCACATTGCGGAACAACAACTGAAATTGCAACTTCTGGATTATCTGCCGGAGCGTAAGCAATTAACGTACGGTTATGAACATCAATCAATTCTCCATTTGCATCTTTGATATACTTTCCTTCCTCATCACGTGCATACTCCTGGGCTGTCCCTGTTTTTCCCGCGGGATTATATTTTGCTTTTGCAAATACTGAATATCCTGTCCCACCTGATTGTTGCAACGCTGCAACAAAACCTTGATGAACACGATTGAAGTATGTTTGATCTAACTCAACAACATTTAATAAGTTAGGCGTAAATCCTTTAACCAGTTGTTTACCACTCACATCATCATTTGAGGGTAAATAGACTTCTTTAACAAGTGTTGGTGCAAATCGTTTCCCACTTGTCGCAATGGTTGACACATATTGCACTAACTGCATTGGGGTATAAAGGTCAGCCTGTCCAATCGCAAAGTCAAGTAACTTCCCGGGTGTACGTTGAGACTCTATGAGCCCAGTTGATTCATTTGGTAAATCAATTCCAGTGTTCACACCTAAACCAAACTCATTAAACGTTGAACGATATTTCTCAAAAGCGTCTAAATCAAGGTTAAGAGTCATATAAGGAGAATAAGAAGATCCCCCCATTGAAATTGTTTGTTGGAAGAAATAAACGTTACTTGAAAACTTTAAGGCAGCTATATCATCAACCCCTCCAAGATTTTTCCATGATCCTTTAATTAGACCACCTTTGAAATACATCTTAGTATCAGTGATTGTTTTTCCTGGCCATGAATCGCCATACTTAAATCCTGTTAATAAACTGGCACCTTTAACAACTGATCCCACCGTAAATGAGTTTTGGAAAGTTCCAAGGGAATTGTCGATAATTTTATAATCTTTAGCTTCTTCGTCCCACTCAATAATATTTCCCGTCATAGCTAAAATTTCACCCGTATTTGGATTGGTCATGACAATATAGGCTTCACGTAAATATTGCGTCGTTGACGAATTTTTTTTCGCATTTATTAACTCTTCTTTGACAATTTGATTGACAGCTGCCTGTAACTCGGCATCAATCGTTAATACTAATTCATAACCACGTTGACCTTCATAAATCGCATCATAGTTTGACGTCTCATTTTCATTCGTTAAGACATACTGCGATTTATAACCTCGAAGAAGGGGCTCATAATAAAGTTCTAATTGTGATAATCCCACACGATCATTTGACTGATAATCATGGGCCTTGTAATAACTAGATAAAGTCGCTGGTAATCCTTGTTCATAGGTTGAAACACGTCCATAAATAGGATGCCACTCTGCGACACTCGGATAAGTACGATCCCAATCCACCTCTGTATTAACCCCTGGCATTTCTTCTAAGTGCTCACTCACAATCGCAACTTCATCTTCTGTCGCCCCTTTTTTAATAATATTCGACGTTAAATTCGTTCCTTTTTTCATGTTAATATAAATCGCATGCGTCTCTTTATCATGATCGGTTAACTGGGCTAACATCTCATCCGTGATACGACTCAACTGCAATTGATAAAGCTCTTTATCCTCTAAAGTCTTTGCTTCTTCTTTGGTATATAACTCTTTCGCTTCATCCTCAAACTTTTCAAGATATAAGTCTTTCAAATCACGTGATGTTAACTTGGTGAAGTCAACATCAATTAAATCTGCTAATTGACTCGCAATTTCTTTCATTTCACTCTCACTAACGTCTGAATATCGTTGATATGTAATCGTACTCACCGCTTCATTATCAACGAGTACATCCATATTGCGATCATAAATGACCCCACGAGGTACATTTTTTTGTAATTCAATAGTCGATGTTCGATCAATATAGGCTTGATAATCAGCCGAATACGTCACCTGAATGGCATATAAACGAAAAACAACAACTAAAAATAAAATAAGGCAAACACCCTTTAGCACATGTATCCTAAAAACTAATGACTTAATTAGTTTTAAAAACTTATCTATCATGATCCTACACCTTTCCACTCTAACTTCTCACTTATTATATCATAATTGAAAAGAGGCCAATTGAATTTTTTGTGTAAAAACTATTCTTAGTATGATGAATTTTCAATTGATTGTTTCAATGAAAATAACTTTCTTTCTTTACTTTAACTCTCATGATTATCTAATCACTTTTTTAGGATTAAACATCAAAAAAACTGGTCATTTTTCATACCAGTCTTTAGCCATTATTTATTCATTGCCTCTTCGTAACGTCGCTCTACTTCATCCCAATTAATAATCTCAAAAATAGCATCCACATAATCAGCACGACGATTTTGATATTTTAAATAGTAGGCATGTTCCCATACATCTATATTCAATAAAGGAGTATAGCCCGCACTTAATGGTGAATTTTGATTTAATGTTTTAGCAACTTGTAATTTCTTTTGATTATTTAAAACAAGCCACCCATATCCTGAACCAAATTGACTGATTGATGCTTGACTTAGCAGCTGCTTTAATTGATTGAAGCTACCAAATGTTAGATTAATGTCTTTAGCTAACTTTCCATAAGGTTTTCCGCCCCCATTCGGAGATAAACTATAAAAGTATAAGTTATGGTTAGCATAACCGCCTCCTTGATTAATCACATCTTGTCGAATGTCAGCTGGGATTTCTTCTGGTTGACTTAACACCTCTTCAATGCTTTTCCCTTCAAAAAATGAAGGGTAACGTTTAACTAACTCATTTAACTTATCTAAATAGGCTTTATGATGCTTCGTATAATGAATCTCTACCGTTTTTGCATCAATAATTGGTTCTAGTGCATTATAAGCATAGGGTAATGGTGGTAAAGTATAACCTGCCATCCTAACCCCCTCCTTTAATTTTAAGTATAATAGTTGAAACACTTTAGAATTATTATATAATTAATACAGATAAGATATGCCAATCTGGCACTTTATCTTAAAAGAAGCTAAATTGTGGGGTGAAATTCGATGTCAATGATCACACATCGTAACAATACAAAACGTGTTAAAGTTGGAGAATTATACATTGGTGGTGCTAATGAAGTTATTATTCAAAGTATGACAACGACAAAAACACACGATATTGAAGCAACGGTTGAGCAAATTAACCGCTTAGCTAAAGCTGGGTGTCAACTTGTTCGAGTGGCATGTTTAGATGAAACAGATGCCAAAGCTTTAAAAGAAATTAAACAACGTATTACCATTCCATTAGTAGTAGATATTCATTTTGATTATCGTTTAGCGTTAATGGCCATTGAAGCAGGTGTTGATAAAATTCGCATTAATCCAGGTAATATTGGAAATGAGGAAAAAGTGCGCCAAGTCGTTGAAGCAGCTAAGGCTAAACAAGTTGCTATTCGAATTGGTGTTAACGCAGGTTCACTAGAGAAAAATATTTTACAAAAGTATGGGAAAGCGACACCTGAAGGAATGGTGGAAAGTGCTAAATTCCATGTTCAAATTTTAGAAGAACTTGGATTTGAAGATATTATTATCTCATTAAAAGCCTCAGATACTGACTTAGCGATTAAAGCTTATGAATTAGCAGCTCAAACCTTCTCTTATCCACTACACTTAGGAATTACAGAAGCGGGAACAGTTTTCTCTGGGACGATTAAAAGTTCAATCGGTCTTGGTATCTTATTAAATCAAGGAATTGGAAATACGATGCGTGTCTCATTAAGTGCTGACCCAGTCGAAGAAATTAAAGTCGCACGTGAAATTTTAAAGAATTTCGGATTAATCAAAAATGCACCAACGCTCATTTCATGCCCAACGTGCGGACGTATCCAATATAACTTAATTCCACTTGCACAACGTGTAGAAGACTACCTAACAACGATTCCTCATGATATTCATGTGGCCGTTATGGGATGTGCGGTTAATGGTCCAGGGGAAGCTAAAAATGCTGATATCGGGATTGCTGGTGGACGTGGTGAAGGATTACTTATTAAAAATGGAGAAATCATTCGTAAAGTACCTGAAGATCAAATGTTTGACACATTAGTTGAAGAAATTCAATTACTTGTTAAAGAACGTGAACAACAAAATAACTAACAAAAACGAGGAGATGAACTCCTCGTTTTTATAATTTAAAATAAGTCACAATTGTTGTACTTTGGTTTGTTTTTGTTTTAATGACTCTTGATTCTTCTCTTACATTTTCATGAATGGATTTAAAACTTTAAGATTTTATACTTATTATGATATTTTCTTGAAAATAACTTTATATAGAGAGAAGTAACCGTTGTCTTTAAAAAACAACTCATTTTTTAGAACGTTTTGTCATAGGATACATAGTATAAATGAGTATGGCTCATTTATTGCAAAAGGGGGAATCGCTATGTATGAGTTATTAAAAGCTACCTTAATGCAACTTACGATTGAAGATTTAATCTTATTAAATTCTAAAAATGACCTGCGAATCGATGCTAGTGATTTGGAATGTTTTCATTACGTATTAACCAATTACTGGAACGAAGTCATCGATGAAAGTTCTTTATCCTTAAACCACGATCAATTACGTACTCATCTAAATACGTCTAATATATCAAAATATCACGAACTTATTACAAACATTAAACGCAATGTCATTTTCAACAAAAAATAACCATCCATTTGGATGGTTATTTTTCTTATTATAGACGTCCTAAGTTATCAGATAAAAATTACGCGGTAATATCCACCATCGTATTTTTATTTTTGAAAGATCAAGTCAGCTTGAATTACTTTACTGTGGGGTTTCCTATGCCTGAAAGCATGCTTGAACCCTACAATTTAGTACAGAGGAAATGTATAGGCAATACCAAAGTTTATAAAGCTGTTCTGATTTACAGAAAAGATTATACGCTCACGAAACTCGAAAAGCACTTTCTTAACGCCTTATGCAATCAAAAAGAAACTATGTATGATGCAAATCGAAAAAGAAGGTTCGACCCAAAAATCGAACCTTCTTTTTTAATTTGTATATAAGTATTATTTAGACGATAAATATTCATCTATAGCTATGGCAGCCATTTTACCTGCACCCATTGCTGAAATTACTGTTGCAGCGCCGGTAACGGCATCACCACCTGCATAGACAGCTTCACGTGAAGTAAGACCGTCTTCATTTACAATGATACCGCCTCTTGAGTTGACTTCAAGACCTTCGGTGGTGTTTTTAATAAGCGGGTTGGGTGAAGTTCCGATCGAAATAATCACGGTGTCGACAGACAACACAAACTCTGATCCTTCTACTGGAATCGGACGCCGGCGGCCTTTTTCATCAGGCTCACCGAGTTCCATCTTAATACATTTCATACCTGTAACAAATCCATTTTTCGGATCAAACTTATCGTCGGGATTGTCATAACCCAAAATCTCAATAGGATTGTTAAGCAATCTGAACTCAATTCCCTCTTCTATCGCATGCTCAACCTCTTCCTTACGTGCAGGAAGCTCCTCCATAGAACGACGGTAAACAATATACACCTTTTCGGCACCCAAACGAAGGGCTGTTCTTGCGGCATCCATAGCAACATTCCCCCCCCCCACAACAGCCACCTTACCGCCTTTCATAATAGGTGTTTCGGGATTTTTAAGGTAGGATTTCATAAGGTTGCTACGGGTTAAAAATTCATTAGCAGAATAAACCCCTTTAAGACTTTCACCAGGGATTCCCATAAAATTAGGTAGGCCTGCTCCCGAACCGACAAACACGGCCTCATATCCCATATCAAAAAGTTCGTCAACGGTGAGTGTTTTACCAATAACAACATTAGGCTCAATATCAACACCAAGTGCTTTAAGTGTGTCGACCTCTTTAGCAACAATAGACTTGGGCAGACGGAATTCTGGAATACCGTAAACAAGCACACCACCAGCGGTATGCAGAGCTTCAAAAACCGTAACCTTATAGCCTTTTTTAGCAAGGTCACCCGCACAGGTAAGCCCAGAAGGACCTGAGCCTACAACCGCAATCTTGTATCCATTTGATTGTGGCTTACCAGGCGCATCGGTTGCATTTTCGTTGTGCCAATCAGCAACAAAGCGTTCAAGTCTACCTATACCCACAGGTTCAAACTTTATGCCTAAAGTGCACTTACTTTCACACTGTGTTTCTTGAGGACAAACTCTACCGCAAACAGCAGGCAGTGAAGATGATTTTGAAATCACTCTATAAGCACCTTCAAAGTCGCCATCTTTAATTTTTGAAATAAAATCGGGAATATTGATATTTACAGGACAGCCGTTAACGCAGGGCTGATTTTTACAATTTAAACAGCGCTGTGCTTCGGCGATTGCAATTTCCTCTGTGTACCCAAGTGCAACCTCGTCAAAGTTATGAGAACGAACCTGCGGCTCTTGCGTAGGCATTTCATGCTTTTTAGGATTTATAGCCATTTTGTATTTCCTCCTTATGCCTGTTTAAACAGGTTGCAGGTTTCTTCGTATGCATGACGCTCAAAGTCCCAATACATTTTGCCCCTCGATATTGCTTCATCGAAATCTATTTCATAGCCGTTGAACTCAGGTCCATCAACACAAGCAAACTTGGTAACCTTTTTGCCGTCTTGATTTAAAGTCAATCTGCAACCACCGCACATACCTGTACCGTCAATCATAATCGGGTTCATTGACACAGTAACAGGTGTTCCGTAAGGTCTTGCAGCCTCGACTACAAATTTCATCATAACAAGGGGACCTATTGTGATAATCATATCAAATTTTTCACCTGCTTCGAGCATTTCGGTAAGAGGTACGCAAACATTACCTTTTCTACCGTAAGAACCGTCATCGGTCATAAGGTGCAACTTTTCAGAGCAAGCCTTAAACTCATCTTCAAGAATAACAAGATCACGCTTTCTAAAACCGATAATGCTTGTAACCTCCCCACCCATTTCGTGAACAGCCTGGGCAATAGGCATGGCAATAGCACACCCAACACCTCCGCCTACAATGCAAACCTTTTTAAGACCTTTAATATGGGTAGCAACACCAAGCGGGCCTACAAAGTCCTGAATGGAGTCCCCCTCGTTTTTATGATTAAGCTTTTCAGTAGTAGCACCCACTATTTGAAAAATAATTTTAACTGTGCCATTTTGCTTATTTGTTCCTGCAACAGTAAGCGGAATACGCTCGCCGTCTTCATCAACGCGCAAAATGATAAACTGACCGGGGAGTGCCTTATTTGCTATAAGCGGAGCTTCGATTTCCATTTGCGTTACGGTAGGATTCAAAATTCTCTTCTTTATAATTTTATACATAATATTCCCCTTTCTTCTGCAAAAAAGCGACCGCTGATACAACGATTGCTTTTTGTGTAAATTTTAGTTTACTGTTTAGAAGTCAACCTCAGTGTCATAATAGCAGCATTTAAGCAGCTTTTCCATCTCTTCAACAGAAGGCTGACGGGGATTTGAACCGGTACAAGCATCAGCAAGGGCATTCTTGGCAATCTCGGGAAGTCTCTCAAGGAATACTTCTTCAGGAACAAAACCGTTCTCGCAAGGATAACTGTCAGCGCCGTAGTTCTTGATACACTGCGGAATATTCAAGGCATCGTTCATTCCACGCAGATATTTAATAAGGTTCACAATCTTTTCATCATCGTTCGCACCCTCAAGACCCATATAATCAGCGATAACACCGTAACGCTTCTTAGCAGTCTCATCCTTAGCATTGAAAGCGATAACTTTTGGTAAGTACATTGCGTTAGCAGCACCATGAATAATGTGTGCACCAAAGTCCTCAAAAGCAGCACCAGTCTTGTGAGCCATAGAGTGAACAATTCCGAGCAAAGCATTTGAAAATGCCATACCTGCAAGGCATTGAGCATTATGCATAGATGCACGCTTGGACATATCGCCGTTATAAGAATCAATAAGATCACTCTGAATCATTTTAATAGCAAATATAGCGAGCGGATCGGTAAAGTCACAGTTAGCGGTGGAAACATAAGCTTCAATAGCGTGAGTCATAGCGTCCATTCCGGTATGAGCTGTAAGTTTCTGGGGCATAGTCTCTGCAAGCTCAGGGTCAATAATTGCAATATCAGGAGTAATCTCGAAGTCAGCAAGAGGATACTTGATGCCTTTTTCATAGTCAGTAATAATAGAGAAAGCAGTAACCTCGGTAGCGGTACCGGATGTGGAAGGAATAGCACAGAAGCGTGCCTTCTTACGAAGCTCGGGAATCCCGAATACTACACACATCTGTTCAAAGGTAATTTCAGGATACTCATACTTGATCCACATAGCTTTTGCAGCATCAATAGGAGAACCACCGCCGATAGCTACGATCCAGTCGGGTTGAAATTTAGTCATAGCCTCTGCACCACGCATAACGGTATCAACTGATGGATCGGGTTCGATACCTTCAAAAAGTTCAACTTCCATGCCGGCTTCTTTTAAGTAGGATACTACTTTATCAAGAAAACCAAAACGTTTCATTGAACCGCCCCCAACGCAAACCATTGCGCGGGTTCCTTTAAGAGTCTTGAGTACCTCAAGCGTACCTTTTCCATGGTAAAGATCACGGGGTAAAGTAAAACGTGCCATAAAATGACCTCCAAACTTTATTATTTTTTAATTACCTATTTGTATTATATTATTAAACATAAGTGGATATAACTACCAATTAGAGAAGCTTGTCTTACATAAATTGATAACATATCTATTCAAAAACTCGGTTATCAACTTATGTAACTTCGAATTACTTATTTGGTAGTTCCCCAATAGAAAAAAAGATAATATTATGCTGTCATGAACCATACAACTTTCTTGGTCCATAACGATAAGATCACTGGAGCACATCATGACACCATTATCAAAAGGATAAAGACATCCGGAAGAGAGACCATTTTAGGAAGAGATGCTCTCTCTTTTTTGTAGCAAAGTATACAGTTATTGATTACCAATATGACGCTTCGTAACAGAAAAGTATCTTTTATATGGCTCTTGTTTTTAAACGGAAGAACTATGATACAGCGGCAATCACTCTTGTCGAGAGGCAATAGCAGATTGCCAAGGATATAGGTACAAGTAAACACACCATAAAGCGATATATCCATTTTACTAACCTTATCCGTATCGAAGAAACCCGTTTAGAAAATACCTATATGCTTTACGAACTTAATGATATATGAAAGAAACTATGATCCTTTGCAGAATACGCAAAGAAAGCACTGCCTTCGGAGCATGTAAATCTTATCTCAACGTTTGTTGAACGAATTTATATTAATACAGGGAATGACAAAAGATTTTGCCATATCTTTGTGAAAGATTGTACTGAAGAGGACTATACAAACCTCTTTGACTCAGCCGGTTACATATCCCATTCTGCTAATCGCATAAATTTAACATAAAGTAATTCAAAAGAACATAGCAAACACAATATGATATTTACCATTGCAAGTTGTATGTACTAAACTGTTTTTATTCTTTATGGATAAACCTCCCAATACTTTGACAAATTGGTAAAAAAATCTTTTTTGTCTTTAACATTAGGAGTTTTTTTATTTGAATCCCACCCTAACAGCTTTTAGAACCACCTGCATAGCAGATGATTTTCATTTAGACAATAAAAAAATAACCATCCATTTGGATGGTTATTTTTCTTATTATAGACGTCCTAAAATACGATCTAAATTTTGAGGGTCAAATTCACCTTTTCTAAACATTTCAATCTCTTGTTTATAGGGTGGTACTTTATCTTTTGAATCTCCACCTACAGCCACATATGGTGTTTCTAAAATTTTAGGTACTTTTTTGAAATCTGGATGATACATGATATATTTTAACGCATCAAATCCGATTTCTCCAAATCCGATATTTTCATGACGGTCTTTTTTCGCTCCACTCACATTTTTACTATCGTTAATATGGAATGCTGCAATTTGTTTTTTTCCGATTAAACGATCAAATGATTCTAATACTCCTGCAAAATCATTCACAATATCATACCCTGCATCATGAACGTGGCATGTATCGAAGCAAACACGTAGCTTATCATTATGAACGACATTATCAAAAATATAAGCTAATTCATCAAAACTACGCCCAACCTCTGTTCCTTTACCTGCCATTGTTTCTAACGCAATCGTAATCTCTGTGTCTTTCGTTAAGACCTCATTTAATCCTTCAACGATTTTTTTAAGTCCAACTTCTGCACCAGCTCCAACGTGAGCCCCTGGGTGAAGAACTAATGTATACGCACGAAGGGCTTCAGAACGTTCAATTTCTTTGGCTAAAAACTCAACAGCTAATTCAAAAGTTTCTGGTTTCACGGTATTTGCTAAGTTAATAATATATGGCGCATGAACGACGATATCCGATAGACCATGCTCATTCATGTACTGCCATCCCGCTTCAATATTTAATTCTTCAATAGGTTTACGACGTGTATTTTGTGGAGCCCCCGTGTAAATCATAAATGTGTTGGCCCCGTATGAAGCTGCTTCTTTTGCAGCCCCAAGTAACATCTCTTTACCTGCCATCCCAACATGAGAACCGATTTTCAACATCCCTCATCACCTGACTTTCAATACTTATTTACGCTTACGGCGTTCTTGACGTTTCACTTGCTCCATTTGAGCTTTCATTTTCTTTTTATATCCTGGCGTTACTTTCTTAGGTTTACGCACTTTCGACTTTGCAATCTTATCGATTTCATTTTCTTTTTTCTCACGTTTTTGACGGGCATTACGAGCATTAACAGCCACTAATTCACCATTTTTAACTTCTTTATAGTTAAATTCAATTCCACGTGCTTCTAACTCTTGTAATAATTCTTCTTCAGCTGAATCATATAATGTGATTGCCACTCCATCATAGTTTCCACGAGCAGTACGTCCAACACGGTGAATGTAGAACTCTAAATCTTGTGGTAATTCATAGTTGATGACATGACTTACTCCTTCAATATCAATTCCGCGTGCCGCAATATCTGTAGCCACAATGTATTGGAATTCTAAGTTACGAATACGTTGCATCATTTGACGACGTTGACGTGGTGTTAAATCACCATGAATTTGTCCAACACGGAATCCTTGTGACATTAAAGCATTTGAAACTGTTGTGGCATTTTGTTTTGTATTGACGAAAATAATTGCTAAATATGGATTTAATGCCTTTAAAATATTAGCAATGATATTAACACGACTACGGTGTTTCGTTGGATATAAGATATGTTCAATCTTAACAGCTGTTTGTTGGCGTGGTTGAATATGAACATGAGTTGGCGCTGTCATATATTTTTTTAAGAATGGTTTTAACGCTTGAGGAATTGTTGCTGAGAAAACCATCATTTGTAATCCGCGTCCCATTGTTCCTGCGATTTGATCAATATCTGTTAAAAACCCTGTTTCCAGTGTCATATCTGCTTCATCGACAACAAACATTTTCGCTGTATGAACTAATAAGACACGTTCGTTAATCGCTAAGTCTTTGATACGTCCAGGTGTTCCGATAACGATTTGTGGCTGTGTACCTAATTTTTCAATTGTTTTTTGTTTATCGGTTCCACCCACATAACGTGCAATTTTAATTGGTTTATCACTGAATGATGCTAGTTGATTTGCCACATTATAAATTTGTTCAGCAAGTTCACGTGTTGGTGTTGTAATCACTGCTTGAACTTGTTGTAACTCTTCATCTAACCCTTGGAAAATTGGAATTAAGAACGCATGTGTTTTTCCACTTCCCGTTTGCGATTGACCGATAATATCTTTTCCTTTTAATGCTAACGGCATAACCTCTTCTTGGATTTGTGTTAAAGTTTCAAAATGTAAATCAGCAACAGCTGCCTTTAAATATGGTTTTATATTTAAATCTTGAAAACGTACAGACATGAATACCACTCCTTCAATGTTAGTATAACTAACTTCTATCAATCTTAACGACAAAATTCTCGTTATTTTGCAAATTCCTTTTGACGCACAAATTCTATCTTACCAAATGTGAGTGACCAAATTCAACCTATATTCTTTATTATTAGGAGATAATCGTCGAAATATGATATAATAAACCCAAATCTAAAGCAGAGGTGAGTTCATTGAAAGTAATTAAAATTGCTCCACGTGGTTATTGTTCAGGTGTCATCGGCGCTTTAAATATTGTCCAAGATGCAGCACTGAATGAAACATTACCACGTCCAATTTATGTTTTAGGGATGATTGTTCACAATGAACATATCACAAAAGCCATCGATGATTTAGGCGTGATTACAGTTGATGATAAATCAAAAACACGTGATGAGTTACTAGATCAAATTGATACTGGGACTGTTATCTTTACTGCGCATGGAATTTCTCCATCCGTTAAACAAAAAGCAATCGATAAAGGATTAACAGTTATTGATGCTAGCTGTAAAGATGTCATCAAAACCCATGTCTTAATGAAAGAGCATATCGACGCAGGGTACGACGTAATTTACATTGGTAAACAGGGACACCCTGAAACGGAAGGGGCACTTGGTGTCGACCCTGAGCACATTCATCTCATTTCAAAAGCAAATGAATTAGAAGGATTAAATCTTGATAATGAAAAAATCATCATCACGAATCAGACAACGATGAGTTTATGGGATGTATATTCATTATCGCAAAAAATCCAAGAAAAATTCCCACAAGCACAATTTATTAAAGAAATTTGTAATGCGACACAAGTTCGTCAAGAAGCAGTGGCAACTCAAGCTATTGAAGCAGATTTAACAATTGTCGTTGGAGACCCACACAGTAATAACACGGCTCGTTTATCACAAATTTCAATTGAACGTGCTAATACACCATCCTATCGTATTGCCTCACTTGAAGATCTTGACTTAAACTGGTTAAAAGAGGTTGAAACAGTTGCTGTAACAGCAGGTGCTTCAACACCAACACCAATCACAAAAGAAGTCATTGATTTCTTAGAGGCTTATGATAAAAACAATCCAAGTACATGGAATACAACATCACATATTACAAGTGATAAAGTGTTATTCAAACGCAAATAAAAGGGGCTGTCTCGAAATGAGATAGCCCCTTTCTAATATTTTTTCTCAAAATGCTGATAGTCTTTTAAACTCGTCCAATCCCCTCCCCACGTCCATCCATGTGACGTAAACAGTTGATAAACAGCATCATTCTTTTTGATGATGCCTAGCACACATTGATCTCGATTCACATAGGCTAGCCCATTTGCTGGTAGGACTAAATCATTTTTTACATACGGATTCACTTTCGGATTTAAATCAATTGCCAATCCATAGGCATGATTAGACAATTTACCGCCATCTGTCACATAGCGAAAATTAAACGCACTACTATTATTATCTTCCATTGATAGCTCATCAGAACCCCCATAACAACTCATCACATGCAATTTCTCAATCGGATATCTCATTAAATACAGTTGTTTAAAAATATCGAGAACTTCGTCCGCCACTTTTACATTGACAATAAGTTCTCCCACATGAAAAAGCCCATCATAACCAAAATGTAAAACCTTTAAATAACGTAACTCGTCATAAGTAATGATGCTTGGATCCAATGGAACTTGTTGTTCTAAACAATCACCATACTGTTCTTGTAGCGTCAGTACTTGAAAACAACTCATTGTCTCCTCCTCCCCTACTTCAAATAAAATGAAAGGATCAACCCCTGACTGTAACAATGGACACTCATTTAAATAAAGACTAGCCATCATTTCAAGCAGCATAAGTACCCCTCACTTTCCTACTTACAGTTTACGACAGAACTTTCAATTTTATGAGGAATGAATGATAGAATATTGTACCAAAAAATGTATAAAACAAGTACCATTGAAAGCTAACTAGAAAAAAGAGCTATCTTAGGGTAAGATAACTCGTCTATATAAGAATAAAAATGTATTTAGTTTTCTAACTACTTTAATACAAAGGCATCTTCCAATACTAGAACTTATTTTTTACGATGTAAAAAAACTTATCTGGACTTATACATTGATTTTGATTAAATTAAGCTGATAGAATCTTTGAACAATGAAAACAAAAACATGACTTTAACTGCCAGCCGATACTTAACTTCAACCTCAACTTGTTCAGGATGAGCTAAAAAGAGTTGAACCTCTTCTAGAGGAACGTTCGCATAAGCAGCAAAGGTTTCGGGTTTTAGCCCACATTCAACGATTAAAAGTTTCATAATGGTTAAAACCCGTTCATCATCTTTGATCGCTGTGATCCCCACTCTAAACATTTCAATCGTTAAACTGAGTGTTAATAGCTGTTCATCTGATAAAGCACTTAACGTTGATTTCTTTTCTAACATTTCAGTAAACCAAAGTAAACTGATATTTGTTAAATGACTCAGTGCCTCTAGTGTTAAATGATACTCTGTTAACAAACTTTTTAATTGTTCACGAAAGAGTTCATCCTTCATCTTCTTCACGTCCTTACACCAAAGTTAAGGCAATTTCATTATAAAAATGACCACTGCCACTACACTAGCAGTATAATCGAAATGAATCAAATCGTGACATCTTAATCTTTTCTTTTTCCTTTCTATAACTAATTCTTATAGATTTACAACTTTCTTAAAAATTCCGAACATTCTCTTCGATTATGAAAAATAATGACTGTCTTATCTTTTTGATGACTTAGCATCTCTAAGTAGTTTTTTCGATTATTTTTGTTAAAGTCCCAAACAAACTTTAAAAAACTAAAGTCAAATCGTTCAGGACAATTTCCTCCCATATCTGGTCGCGATTTACCATACCCTTTAAGAACTCGTTTAATAACACCCAGCAAACAAGTCATTCGCGAATAATCTAAGTAAATAACAGTATCACATTGTTCTAACCTAAGTGGAATCGTCCGATGATAGTTTCCATCTATAATCCATGCTTCTTTTTGAATTTCATTCAAAAGTAAGGTATCGAATTCTTCCGTTGAGACCGTTTGCCAATGATCTCGCCAGTTCAACACATCAAGATGAACAAGTGGCAAGTTTAGTTTAGATGACAGTTTTCTAGCTAGTGTTGTTTTCCCACTACCAGGACAACCCATAATCATGACTTTTCTCATAGATTTCCTCCTTAAAGAAACTTTGTCTATTTAAATCTCAAATGAATGACTTATTTAATAGCTGGAATCAAAATCGACAATGACTGATTATTATTTAAAACCTGGAAATTATAAATGGGTTGATAATACCCTTTTGAATCCATTTCATATTGCAAGGTAACCCCTTTAATTTCAATGGGTTGAGTAGAATCTAAATACTTAAGGTACACATTATTCACTTCCCCTTTTTCTAACTGCTTAAAGGCTTGTTCCTCTGATAAGATATCCACTATTTTATATTCTTCATACTGAATCATATGGTTCCTAATCGATTCAATTGAACCATCTGTTGTCAACGTGCAATCAATAAATCCATCTAAATAATAACCATCTATCTCACTCAGTTTTGCCTCTAACGTATAAAATCCATCCCCATGGTCAATAAACGTCACCGTCTTAGGTAAAACAATGCCATAACTCTCTAAAATTTCAGTCACTTCTTCTAAACTAGCTCCTGCCTGTTTTGGACTCTCCCAGTGTGTCCAATCCCGAAACGAAATAGCCAACCCTAAAAAATCAACCCAAATCGAATAATCCCGATCGGTTGAATAATAAATAATCGTCTCATCATAGACATCCGTTTGACTGTCATCAATCGTTGCTCCTACATAGGAAAACCATTGATCGGCTACCTCTCGTGTGTCTGCCTTTGTCCCAACGTTTGCAGCATAAACAACCGCTTGCGTCAAATCATCCGAAAAAGAAAGATCCGTGATTAACTTAATATCGGACATATCCACTTTAAACGTCGGTGCACTTGGTAAGTTTCCTAACTCTTGCTGATGATATGAATAAAAAATCCAACTAAACGAAAGAATCGTTACCACCAATGGGACTTGAGCAACACTGAGTTTAACAAACGATATTTTTTTATCTTTCAATTTAAACTTTTTAAATAATTCTATGATAGTTACCACAATTCCATACCCAATCATACAACCTACCGTGTTATTGATTAAGTCATCCACTTCAACAATTCCTCTTTTTGCGATGAGCTGAACCCCTTCAATGAACAATGAAAATAGAAATCCTGTTAAATAAGTCATCCATCCGTTTTGAAAGGTGTTTCCCATAAGTGGTAATAAAAACCCTAAAGGGACAAACATACAAATATTTAAAATGATATTACGCCATTCAACCAGTGAAAAATTATTCCAAGCCTCCCAATACGCTCGAAAAGGTCGAAAATCAATCTCTTGCCGATCATAATGCCCTCCTCTTCCTAAAGTAGCACCTAAAACAACAATTAAATAGCAAAGAAAAATTGCTATTAACGCCACTCTACCTTTAGACAACTGCTTTTCCCCTTTAAAAACTTTCTTATAAACAACAAAATACCCTAAAATAAAACAAACACCTAATATCCCAACTAAAACAATGGCAAGTCCCATATAATCTTGAGCTATTCTTATAATATCTGAAACTCTCATCTTTCTACCTCTTATTTTACATTTTTTAACAAAATCAATTGTAACACAGTCATTTTTTCATGAACACGATCAACTAAAAAATCAAACAAACTTTTTATCTCCCCTTATGAAAAAAGCTTAGAACGAAAATTCATTCTAAGCTTTTAAAAAATTTCTTATTTATATTGGTTAGCCCCACTTAAGAATTGCTCTGCTTTTGTTAAATAAGCGGCCGCAATCATATTAAAGTCTAAGCCTAAATCTTTACTTAACCCAATTAAGTCTTTATATAACGCCACGTTATGCCATTGTAAGCACTGGAAGGCACGCCATAAATATAAACGACGAGATTCTTCTGCCTGCGGTTCACGTCCTAAATAAACGGGTAAGAATTTTAACGCCAATTCAAACTCTTTGTTTCCAACACAAGCCACATCATACATTGGATCATTATTTCCTGTGAACTCCCAATCTAATAAATACGTTTGATCAGCTTCAACGACCATGTTTGAAATTTGACTATCATTATGGCAAATGACTTTTGGGAATTGATCTAAGAATTGACGATTACTTAAGAATTCTTCTTTTAATTCAAAATATTTATCTGCATGTTTATAACCAAAATCAGTCACTAATTTTTCATAAGCATTTAAACGTTCATATGGACGATAATCATCCTGTGCTTTTAATCCTGATTCATGTAACACATGTAGAACCTTTGATACTTCTTCTAAGTAGGCTTCGGGATTTTCAACCTCACTTAAAGGTGTCCCATCAACGAATTTAGAAAGTTTGTATCCTGTTTCTGTTTCGAAATAAACCATTTCATTATTGATTCCTAACTCATCAACAATATGAATATTAGCTAACTCTTCTTCACGATTTACAAATACTTCGGCATTCTTCCCTGGAATACGGAACGTATATCTTTCTCCATTTACGACAATCACGTACATTAAGTTTGACATCCCACCCATTAAACGGTAATCAATAACAACATCTGCTTCGTTTACACCTAATGCTTTAGCAGTAACAGATTTAATGATGTTTTCCATAATCTCACTCCTACATCTATCATTTTGCTATTATTGTATCATAAATTCCATTAAAATAAAGTATTTCACCACAACAGTTTATAAAATTGTATCCTGCTTGCCAAATTGCATCGATACAATTTTATTGATTTAAGTCAACATGGTTAGTAAATGAAACCTCTAAAACAGAAGCCACTTATTTTTCTAAATAAAGATTCATTAATAAAACATCGCGATACTACTTATTGACATAAACATTATTTTTATGACGGCCTACCACTTCAAAACCATATTTCTTATATAAATAAATGGCACGTTCATTTCCATCTTTGACAATTAAAAAGACCACTTTAATGATAGGATCATTTATTGCAAACGTGAATAATTGCTTCATTATCAATGAACCAATACCACAGTTCTAATACCTTTTTCTTACAGATAAAGAGAGCTCTGCATTATGAGCGATACGCGCTTGCTTAGGCATTGCTTATACAGCAACACCAACTATTATAGAACCTTTATTCCTCTTGTTCTCTATAAATTAAATTTTAGATTCCAAAATGAATCAGATATTTATTTTCTTGCTTTGCTTGATTAGCTAAAGAAATCAAATGAGTATATTCTAATTTATCTTCTAGCGATAAAATCTGTATTAACCGATCGATGGACTCAGGTGGTATAAGTGTAATACCATGGTATGCAATCCCTCTAGCTGGAACTTGAAGAGTATGCCAATAACAAGGGACATTTTGTAAATGGATTAAAATAGGCTCAATAAAATCATCATCAATTACAATGCAATGATATTTATTCGGTTCATATTCATCAAATCGTTCGTTATTTATAGGCGCATTTTGCATCATTCCAAATTCATGTGTTGCCACAGTATCACCTCTTTAAACGGCTATCGATAGTCAAAATAATTGAAACTCATTTTTAAAGAACTTGTTCTCTCCAAATAGACAAATAACTCATAACAACCTTTTCGTCTAACAGAGACTAAAAAAGAAACACATCGGACTCAGGTGAGCAAATAGCTAGCTGTTAAAATCTATGAAATCATCTTATGGCTGGCGAACAATCATCTTCCATTTTCCTATCGTTTTAAACCCTAATTTATGATAAACGGCTCCGGCTTCAGGGTTATCGTAAAACAAACAAAGTGTCTTCTGTTCACTTAATAAATCTTGACACAATTTAGATAATACTTGCGTCATTAATCCTTGACGCCGATAATCTTTACGTGTCGCAACACTAACCACCATCGCAGATTTCGAGTTTTCAGCTGCTGTTTGAGCAGTACAAATGACTTCTTTTTTCTCATTCTCAATAAAATAAATGCGTCCTGATTGATCTTCAAGCTTTTGACGCACATGATCAGCAGAATTTCGATTTAAAGTATCAAACTCCTCAATCATCAATAATAAATCAAAGATACGCTCGGCATCATCAGGTGTTGCCAATTTAATAGTTACTTGCCCTGTTTTTAAGGATAGATTATCCTTTAATTCACAAAAATACATCTCTCTCTCATGATATCGTTCAAAGCAAGATTTAAACGGACTTACCATCTGTGCTTCACCAGATATAATGTTAGCTCGCTCATCGTTTTGAATAACTTCTCTAAACTTTGAAACAAATAGCTCTTCATCTTTAAAATAAGGAATATAATTGTCTCGATAACGTAATAAGACTCCCGTTAATTCCTCATTTTCATTAAAACTTCCCCAAACGGTTTGAATCTCCGAATCAAATCCATAGTTTTCAATATCACCAATCTGAAATAAATTAAGCCCAGGATTTTTACCTAAAAAATCCATCGTCTTTGTGTAATCATTTTCATTCAATTTCCTAAACATCATAATCTCCCCTTAAATTGCAGTAACTACTCGTCTATAAGTCACTACACTTTCTGTCTAATGATGATGTGAATTCTAACATTAAACCTCAAACATGTAAAGTGAAAATTTCTATAATATGGTATGAAAATTCTTTTCCTAAAAATTAAAAGGAGAACAACTATCCCACTCTCTTAAATATATAATCAATGTCTTAAAGTAATGTTTTAGCATACATATCTAATTAAATCACATACTTCTTGAACATAGAGTTTACCCTAGTAGTGGAGTTTTCCTTATTAGCGAAGGATACCTACTTTGTAGGATAAGGACTGTATAATTCACTCAAAAATTTCTAAATAAAATTGGGCATAAAAAAAGAACGACTATCGTCGTCCATTTAATCATGAGTAATTCTTAAAATATTGGTTCGGTTTACACCTCATCTTTCGCTAGTTGATAACATCGGTAGAACGCATCTCTACCGATGTATAGATTTACTAAGCAATCGAAGATTGCTAGTAAATCTAACAAAAGCCAGAGCATTTCTGCTCTGGCTAGCTAACCTTTATTAATGGGCCCATTAACAAAGTATTATTCTTCAGTTTTAACTACTTCGCGTCCTTTGTAAGTTCCGCAAGTTCCGCATACACGGTGAGATAATTTCATTTCTCCACATTGTGGGCAAGCTACCATACCTGGTACTTCTAATTTGAAGTGAGTACGACGTTTACGCTTTGCAGTTTTAGATGTTCTTCTTTGTGGTACAGCCATTTTGACACCTCCTAGTTATCTTGAGTATCATTTAGCAATTTTGATAAAACCGCTAATCGTGGATCGACTTTTGGTTCAGCTTCTGATTCGTGCAAATCTTCTTCTGTTTCAAATTCGATTCCTTTTTTCTTCATTTCTTCGTAAGCACCTTCTTTTACGACACGTAAAGGTTTTTGAAGCAAAATATTTTGCCAAATAACCGGTGCAAGTTCAATCGTTGTTCCAGTTACAAGATACTCATCTTCACCTTCTTCATATAAATCCGCATCTAATACGAAGACTTCAACAGAATCGTAATCAAATGGGTATTCTACATCATCAAGTGTTAAGGCACAAGCTAATGTCATTGTTCCTTCGATATGAAGATTAAACACTACCTTTTTACCTTGAAGTTGTCCTGTTCCTGTCACTTTAACTTTTGACAATTTACGAATTTCATCATGTGCGTTCACAATGTCTGAGAAATCAACTAATTCGTCAATTTCAAAAACTTTGGAACCTTGTTTTATAAGTTGAGCAATAGCCCATTTCATCACAATCACCTCTAATTGCAACAGACTACATTATACATACTTTTTATTTCATTGTCAACAAGTCAGTTGATAATATTCAACAAAAAGATGTGTAATCTTATTAATTTTATCTTTTGGTTCACAACTGACTCTTTCTTTAATATAACCAACCCTCATATTAATATCAATGCATCTTTGATATAATAGAATTTAGGAAGGTGATACGATGAAAGCAACAGGTTTAATAGTTGAGTATAATCCATTTCATAATGGCCATTTATATCATCTCACAAAAAGCATTGAGCAATCAAATGCTGATGTCTTAATTGTCGTTATGAGTGGACATTTTACTCAACGTGGAGAACCAACGATCCTTAACAAATGGGAACGTACAAAAATGGCACTTGCAAATGGAGCCGATTTAGTGATCGAACTACCTTATGCCTATAGTTGCCAACATGCCGACTTATTTGCTAAAGGAGCCGTTTCTATTTTAACACATTTACACGTAAATGAATTAATTTTTGGTAGCGAAAGTGGAAATATTGACGAATTAATCCAATTAGAGTCGATTGCCCGTGGAAGTGATTTCCAAAAGACAGTTCGTAAATGGGTACAAACCGGTCTAAGTTTACCAAAAGCGAATGCTAAAGCATTAGAAGAATTCAATTTTACGAAAGAACTTGGAACTTCTCCTAATAATACATTAGGACTTTATTATATTCGTGCGGTAAATGAATTACAAAGTCCAATCAAAGTTGGAACCTTAACACGCATTCATAGTGACTATCGTGATCAAGCCCCAACCCATGATAAAATTTCAAGTGCGACCTCAATCCGAAATCTGCGTGAACAACGTGCCGATTTTAGTACCTTTGTACCAAAAAACGTGCAAGATATTTTAGATGAACACTATCGTCAAACAAACACCTATCATACGTGGGAAACCTACTTCCCTTTTCTCAAACAAAAAATATTGACGTTAACACCAAAACATCTAGTTGAGATTCACGATGTCGAAGAAGGAATTGAAAATCGTTTGTATTCGGCGATGATGAAGAGTTCGTCATTCGAGGAATTTATGGATGCAGTGAAGACAAAACGCTACACGCGTACGCGTATTCAGCGCATTTGCGCCAACATTTTGACGCACACTACAAAAGAATGGATTCATGATTTACAACTAGCAACCGGAGCACCTTACGTTCGATTACTAGGGGCGACCCCAACTGGAAAGCAATATTTAAAGTCCATTAAAAAAGACATCAATGTTCCTATTTATAGTAAATTCGATTCAAAAGGACATCCAATGCTAAAACATGAACAAAGTGTCACAGCCGCTTATAGCTCTATTTTACCCGAACCTCATTGTACAAATTTAAATATCGCGGAATTTTCAAATTTCCCACTACATTTTGAGCGTTAATTACCGCATTCCTTCATTTTTGGTGTATAATGAGCACATAATCATTCGTTCTTATATAAGACGTTTGATAAGTTTAAGTTTGATACAATAAATAGATGCCATTCATCTATTTCTATATAGTAAAGGAGATTTAATTTATGAGTTTAAAAGAGCAAATTAAACATGAGATCGAACAGTTAGTTGATCCTAGCACAAATAAAACATTAGGTGAACAAAATAGCCTTCGCCACTTAGTTGTTGACGAAGAAGATTCAATTGTGACAGCGATTATTGCGATTGGATTAACAAAAGGACCAGAAGAAAAAACATTATCTCGTCAATTAGCGAAGTTAATTAAAATCGACCATCAATTCCGTGGCATCAAAGTTCAATTTGAAGAACTTCCTCATCAAAAAGAGGAATCAGATAACCAAAAGAAAACTGTTTATATTGCCGTGACGTCTGGTAAAGGTGGCGTTGGAAAATCAACGGTTACAGCTAACTTAGCGGTTGCCTTAGCCCGCTTAGGAAAGAAAGTCGGAATCATTGATGCGGATATTTATGGACCAAGTATTCCACACATCTTTGAAATGAAAAAAGAAGGATTCCAAATGGCAGAAAATAATAAAATTTATCCACCAGTAGCCTTCAATATTCCAGTTATCTCAACAGAATTCTTCTTAGAAGATGATCAACCTTTAATGTGGCGTGGACCGATGCTTAACCGTATGTTAAATCATTTCTTCAACGATGTGGCATGGGATGAAAACTTAGACTTTATGTTAATTGACTTACCTCCGGGAACAGGAGATGTTGCCATCGATATTCAAAAATTAATTCCTGAAGCTCATGTCATCGTCGTTACAACACCTCATCCAACAGCTTCACACATCGCTGTTAAATCAGGATACATGGCTAAGACATTAAAACATAATATCTTAGGCGTTGTTGAAAACATGTCTTACTACATCAATCCAGTGAGCGGAGCTCATGATGCTATCTTTGGTTCAGGGGGTGGAGATTTAGTTGCTTCTCAATTAGAAGTTGACTTATTAGCCTCTTTACCAATCGGACAACCACAAAATGAATTATCGCATTCAATCTTCTCACCAGAAGAGGAAATTGGAATTGCTTATTTAGGACTTGCTAATAAAGTATTAAAAGCATTAAAATAATTTAAAAAGGAGCACAATCTACGGATGATGCTCCTTTTCTATTTTTTGTCCATATGAATATCATCATTATCCATATAACAATAATAATTCTTTTGATAACATGGTGACGTAACCTAAAAAGTTAAGCTCTGTTAAACGAAAATATTGACATAAAAGATTGATTATCATACAATTGTCCATTTGTCTAACTCAATAGAATTTTAAAATTGTTTTAAAACTAATATTATCAACGTTTTAGAGCATCAATAACATGGTCTAACAGAGCAAAAAGTTAAAGAGGTGGACTATGAAACAATACGAGTATGCGAAAAACCTGACCTATTCACGACTCTCTTTTTCTCCCCCGCTTCATCCCGGGGCCATTATTAGGGATAAACGACTTCACCTTAACTTAACCTTAAGTGAACTCGCTGAACATATTTGTAATACGTCTACCCTTTCAAAAATTGAAACTGGTAATCACAAAGCGACACCCTTACTTCTATCTAAACTTTATGAAAAACTAAACATCATTGAGGTGCCTAGTTTAAAGCTAACTGATTGGTTAGAACCCATTCGGGTTAAGCTTTATCAACATGATTTTATAACACTACACCAGCTGAATTTAAACACTTCCTTTCATTATCAAGCACGCTTAATTAAGTTTGCATCTTCAGTACTAAATAAAGACTATGTACAAGCCCAAAAGCAAACATTAATATTACAGAAAATGATGACATATATGTCACTCGAAGAGCTTCAGTTTTATTATCTTTTTTTAGGCCGTTACTATATGGCATTAAATGAAGGCCTCTTAGCTAAAAATTACTATCACCTCTCTTACGAAATAGCTAATACGATCACTCTCTCAGATCCACTATTACTCCTATCATTAGCTGAGTATTATTCTTTATCTAATGACTCCTTTAAAGCAGGTCATCTTGCTGTTGAAGCATTATCTAAATTTAATGAATATTACTCGCTAAAATATACAATCGACTGCGAGCTATTACTCTGCTATGAGTACACCAAAACAGGACTTTTACCAAAAGCTAATTTTCTTCTTGAACGTTTATGTACTAAACTTAATCACTCAGACCCCTATCATCAGCGTGCGACTTTATTTAACCGCTATGGAGATTATTATGTTGCTATCGAGGACTATATTTCAGCTGAAAAAATGTACTTGCAAGCCCTACTTGAGCATCATGTCCCATCTGAAACGATTTTATCACTCATCAAACTTTATTATCATTCTTCACAGACACCTAAATTAAAGCGATTCTTAACTCAACTTCAGCAAAAAGAAGTGGATTTTAATCGTCAAAATTATCTAAAGTGTCAATTTTATTACTACTTAGTCCATCATCCTAATTCTGATGTATTACGAATTTTTCTAATTAAAGAAGCAATTCCTTTTGCAAAAAAACAACACGACCGTCTAGGATTAGAACTTTTTTCAAAAAGTTTATTTCAGATTTGCCAAGCGCGGCACAAATATAAGGAAGCAATTCATATCTTATCAGAGCTCTATGAGACTTCATAAACTTTTAAAAACTTTTGGTAAAAACGACAAAATAAACTTTCTGCCTGTTATATAATTAATCTACCTCTACAAGAAATGTTCTCCTTGAAAGTGAGGGATATAATGAAAGAATTATACATCCAGTATAGCTATTCCCATGAAGCGTGGGGAATCTACGATCCAGACATTGAGGACTTCATTCATTATCATCCATCAATGAAAGAAGTGGTAACATTCGCGTATGAATTAGCGCCACTTATTAAGCCGTGTAAAGTTAGTCTGATCCCTCAATATCTATTAACCACTTACACGATTTGTTATTGTTACTAACTCAATGGTTTGGACTTCGAAAAAAGAGCTGTATCTAAAAAAGATACAGCTCTTTTTTAATTAAACTGACGAAATAATCCTTTTTGATTAGGGCAATACAACCTAGCGATCAAATCGGAAAATAAAACTCCCACTGCTATCGAGAAAACCTTAACAACAATACCTAAGATGAGTGTACCTATTATCAGTCGTAGACCTACTATAATATAGTAAGTACCATCATACAAAAACTTAATACCCAACCGATAATATGACAGATAAACTGTAGTCCTATCGTTAATCATGCAATAGTGAAATCCCCATTATGCGATCTCGAATTTTAGGATTATTCAATTGTTTTGAGGCTTTAAATACACACTATTCCTCTAACTATTGTTCTAAAACCTACAATTCCAGAGAAATTCTGAGAAAATTCCCCTATAACCCGAAACGTTCTGCGACTAGAAAATATCCAAATAACAATTAATTACATAAAAAAGGTTGTATCTTCATGACCTCTCGTCATTTAGAATACAACCTTTTTTAATTATTCACCTTGATTTTCTTCTGTTTTTGTTGCAATATCAACAACATCAGTTGCTACATTTTTAACTTCTTCTGCTACACTTGACGCAACGACTTTAGCATCATCAGAAACGCTTGAAACAGCCGTTTTAACGCCATTCACAAGATCTTTTGCATTATCTTTTACGGCATCAATGACAATTGTAAAGTTTTCCTCTAAATCATCTTGAACTAATTCTGCTTGATCTTTTAATGTTTCTTTCGCTTCATCTAAACGTTGAACCATCTCATTTAATTTTGCTTTCACATCGTTGACCTTTACTTCAAGATCAGCTTTAGATAATTCCCAATCGAAGTTATTGATTAGCTCTTTAATTTCATCTAATTTAGTAACAAAAGCTTCTTTTACATCTTCAACTTCTAAGTCTTTAATTTTTGTTTGAATATCATCTACTTTTTGCAATAATTCATTTTGCATTTCTTTACCTGATTTTGGTGTTAATAATGCAACTGCTGCAGCTCCAAGAAGAGCACCTAAAACAAATACATTTCTTTTTTTCATAAAAAGACCACCTTTCATTCTAACAAAATATAGGTTACCCATTTCAACGTATCCTATGAGACGTCACAATAAATTATACCTCATTTATTGTCGTACACGATTGACTAAAGAAATAGCTTTAAAAATTCCTTGACCATTTGATACAGCTTGTGTTACATAATCCTCTACCGCTTTTGTTTTTTCTTGAACATCTTCAACAATTTTTGAACTCTCATTTACTAATGTCGCTGATTCATTGAATAAACGAATCAATGATTTTAAGGTAAAGACTAAATAAACCGTTAAAACAATTAAACATGCAATTGCTGTTAAAATTAATAAATCTGATAATGTAAATGTCAATGTTATACCGTTTGTTAATGTCAACATCTTTCCCCTATCCTTTCAACCATCATCCTAAGCTTCTACATTCCAAGGTAGACGTGTATAAGCATCTTCATATTTTTTTATATCGCCAGCTCCCATAAAGACAACAACAGCCGTTGGATATTGGTGTAACTGGTTCACCGTTTCTTTCGTAATTAAATGCCCACTATGACATTTATCAATCAATGTTTGAATATCAACAGTTCCATTTGCTTCACGAGCTGAACCAAAAATTTCTGTTAAATAAATATGATCCGCCAAGTTTAAACTTTCAGCAAATTCGTTAATAAAGGCTGCTGTACGAGTGAACGTATGTGGTTGGAAAACAGCTACTAATTCACGATCTGGGTATTTTTGACGAACTGCTTTTAATGTCACCGAAATCTCAGTTGGATGATGCGCATAATCATCAATAATGACTTGCTCGTGATGAGCTTTTTGAGCAAAACGTCGTTTTACCCCTTCAAATAATCGTAAATCTTTTTCAACAATTGATGGGTTTAATCCTTCTAAATAGCAAACAGCAATAACAGCTAAGCTATTTAAAATCATATGATCTCCAAAGAATGGTGTTACAAATGTATGATAGAACTCTCCATTAATTAAAACATCAAACGTTGTTCCTTCTGAATTTTTTAACACATTTGTAGCAACCACTTGATTTGAAGTATCAAAACCATATGTCATGATTTTAGTTGAGGCTTTTAACTTTTTAACTTCTGGATCATCTCCACAAGCAATCACCATTTTTTTGCACTGACTCACAAACGTATTGAAAGCATCTAAGACATCATCAATATCTTTGAAGTAATCTGGATGATCATGTTCAATATTTGTGATAATCGCATAATCAGGATGATACGCTAAGAAATGACGTTGATATTCACAGGCTTCGAATACGAAATATTCACTATTTTCGACACCTTTACCTGTTCCATCACCGATTAAATATGAAGTAGGATGATTTAAACGTAAAACATGCGATAATAATCCTGTTGTTGTTGTTTTTCCATGTGTTCCTGAAATAGCGATTGAAGTAAATCCACCTGCTAAACTTCCTAAAAAATCATGATAGCGAACACATTTTGCACCTGTTTGTTTTGCCTGAATCACCTCAACGTGATCATCTTTAAAGGCATTTCCAATAATCACTGTCATATCAGGTTCAATATTAGATTTTCCAAATGGATATAAAGTCATTCCTTTAGCTTCTAATCCGATTTGGGTAAATAAAGTTTCCTCAATATCTGAACCTTGAACTTCATGCCCCATATCATATAAAATATGTGCCAATGCACTCATTCCTGAACCTTTTATTCCAATGAGATGATATTTTTCACTCATTCTAAACCGTCTCCTATCTCGTACTAAAGATTATTTCTTTACTATTATATCATTTATCGCCTATTTGGAAACCGCCTTTGAGTCATTATCAGACCCAAAAGGCGGTTTCTTTTAAAGGCATTTAACTATTAAAATCGTGTTTGATCTTTCATGGCTTCAAATTCTTCACGAGAAATCTTAATTTCGCGTTGTTTTTGTGCACCTTGTGGTTCACCAATCCAGCCGTTCATTTCTAATGTATCAATAATACGAGCTGCACGATTGAAACCAATGCGTAATCGTGTTTGAAGGGAAGATACCGTTGCATGACCACGATCAAAAATAAAATTCATGGCATCATACAATAAAGGATCCGTATCCGATTGAATACTTGAGCTTCCCTTTTGGAACACTTCATCTGAAATTAAATACTTTGGTTTCCCTTGTTGTTTCACACAAGCAACGATCGCATCAATTTCATCACTTGAAATATAAGCACCTTGAACACGTTTCACTTTTGAGCCACTTGAAGACCAAAGCATGTCACCTTGACCAAGAAGATTTTGTGCTCCAGTTTCATCTAAAATGACACGTGAATCATTTGCTTGGGCAACTGCAAAAGCAATTCGGCTTGGAATATTGGATTTAATCGTCCCGGTAATCACATCTACCGTTGGACGTTGAGTCGCAACAATTAAATGAATTCCCGCCGCACGTGCCTTTTGCGTGATTCGCATAATACAGTCTTCGACTTCTTGGGCTGATACCATCATCAAGTCTGCTAACTCATCAATAACAATTAAAATATATGGAAGCTTCGCATAACTCATTTCAAATTCGTGTCGTCTTTCATTAAATGATTTAATGTCTCGTACTCCATTTGTGGCAAATAATTCATAACGACGCTCCATCTCATCAACGGCCCACTTTAAACCTTGAGCTGCTTTGCGTTCATCACAAATCACAGGCGTAATTAAATGAGGAATAGCGTTATACGGTGCTAATTCGACACGTTTTGGATCAACTAGCATCACACGAACATCTTCTGGACTTGCTTTATATAGCATACTGACTAATAGTGTATTGATGCAGACACTTTTCCCTGATCCGGTTTGCCCTGCGATGAGTCCATGAGGCATCGTTGAGATATCTGCATAAACAGGTTGTCCAGATACATCTTGACCCAGACCAATACAAAGCGGACTTTCATGTAAGATAAACTCAGGTTTTGATAAGATTTCCTTTAGAAAGACCATCTTACGTTTAGGATTCGGTATTTCTACACCAATGGTATTTTTTCCTGGAATAGGTTCAATACGTAATTCCTCAACTGATAGACTTAATTTTAAATCATCTGAAAGGCCTGTTATTTTATTTAGCTTCGTTCCAGATTCAGGCTGAATTTCAATTTGAGTAACCGTTGGACCTTGGGTATACTCTCCTGTTAATCGAACTTTCACTCCAAAATCAAGGAATGTCTGTTCTAAAATTTCCATTTTATTAACAATCCACTCTTCATCCATTGTTTCTGAATGAGTTGGCTCTTTTAATAATGATAAAGGTGGCGTTTCATAATAAATCGCTTCAACTTCCTCTTCTTCGATTCGAACTTGTTCTAACACTTCATCACAGAAGTTTTCATCATCGAAGAATTCGGATTCATCCTGTTCCGTGAACATCTCATCTTCTATTTCATCACTTAATGTCTCTTCAAGAGAGGCTTGCTCTTGAGAATGATTCAAAATTTGATCAAGCAGTGAGGTTTGTTTTTCCTCTTCTTGTAGAAGAGTTAAGACATCATCAATTCCTAAATCACTTACTTGTTCCTGATGAGCTTCATCTTCAGATAACAACGCCTCAAAAATCGAAGGTGCTTTTTCTTCCTCATTTAATAAAGATAAAACATCATCTAACTCTAACTCTTGAGAAGATTGAACTATGGATGCCACAGATTTAGCAATCTCGCCGTCTCTCTCTTCGACTAACGCTTCATCTTCCTTCGCTTCTGAACCTATAATTTCGTCGTCAGATTCAACAGCAACTACTTCTGCTACTTTTTCTAATGCTTCATCGTCATTCACTTCTGAGGCGATAGTTCCCTCCTCAGATTCAATGATAACTTCTTCTGTGATTTCTTCTAACGATGTGATTTCTTCTTTCATCTCATCGATAGCTTCTTCAGTTAGTGGAGTCACCTCATCTACTTCGTCTCGTTCTGAAACGTCTAACACACCTTGTGCTTTATTAATTGTTTCAACGATGGTTTCAGCTAACTCTTTAACTTCACTAGCGATATCACTCAATAAACCATCTTTTATTTCATGAGTGACTGGTGCATCCACATCTTCCATTGGCACTTCTTCAACAATCTCTTTCTCATTATTTACAACGATGACATCTTCTGTTTCATCTGATAATGGTCGATCAATTGTTGTTTCGTCTTTTTCCAGTTCAATAGCATCGTTCGCAGTTGTAAAACTGGGACAAACTTGAGCTTCGTCTTCAGATTCGAAAAGCTCATGTAATTCATCATTGAGAACTGAGACAACTTCACTTCCCTCATCCCTTAGATGAGTCTCAATTTGTACCTCTTCAACCAAAGGCTTATCTTTATTTTCTTCAACCATAGATGCTGTTGAAAGTTGATATTGACCGTGTGCTAAGTGTACCGTCTTTGGTTGATGAATACGACGTCCACTAATCGGTGACACGAATTCAACAGGTTTATAACCTGAAGCTTTGGATGATGAAGAAGTATTCATTCGAGACGAATTAGGTTGAGTACTAGTTGAAATATGTCTTTCTTTTTTCACGTTCACCTCTGGACTTAAAATAGCCTGAGGACGATCGACTACCGATTTTACAATAGGTTTTACGGTAGGTTGAATCATTACCTTTGATTCATTTTTTGAGATTGGCTTTGGTGCTGGTGAAACTGTCACTTCATCCCCAAAGCCCACTTTCTCAATATCAAAAATTTTACGTTTTTTCATACTGTCACACCCTAAATTACCCAAATGTTTACTCTTAATTATACATGAAAAGGTTCTTCTTTCACAAGAAGGTTAAAAAAAATCGCCACGATTTTCATGGCGATTTTTCCTTATCTCTCATTACGCTAATGATTCAATGAATTCTTCAATTTGTTGACGTGTTTTACGTTCTTTATTAACGAAGCGCCCAACTTCTTGTCCACCTTTAAAAGCAACAAAACTTGGAATTCCAAAAATCTCTAACTCAACACATAAATCCATCAACTGATCACGGTTAATCGTATAAAAATTATACTGATTATACTTTTCTACGATACTTGGCATGAATGGTTTAATGACCATACAATCTGGACACCAATTAGCTGTAAATAAAATAATCGCATTTTCATTCATAATCACTTCATGATATTGTTCAACACTTGTAATTTCGTTCACGTTAAAAAACCTCCCTTGATTTATTCTTCACTTTCAGCTTGTGAAACTTCACTACGCTTATCACTACTGAAATCAAATTGAATCACTTGTTCATTTTCCATCGTTGACAATTCTCCATCAACAACCCCATCTGAATCTGTGGACTCAGTCGTTTCTTCATCTGATTGTGCTGCTACACCAGCTGATGTATCTTTTACACTTGTCACGGCAGCTTCAGCCGCTTCTGAATTTGAAGACTCGTCAGTAGAGCGTAAAGCTCCTTTTGCAGCCACTTGCGTTTCTGTTGTTAATGGTTCATATGACTCAACCGTACGTCCAACAACTAACATATTATAAGCTAAATACGGTGCTTCTTCATAGTCTATGATGGCTGATAGCTTTGCTCCATCAACAAAGACGGTTAATAAATATTTCTCAGGCATTTGCACTAACTGAACAAAGCCATTTTGTCCATCAATATTAAAGTTCTTATAAAAAACTTCTTCACCTGCTGCTTTATTTTCATCACGAAGTAAATAATAGGTATCGGTATCTTGTCCAATGACATTATATTGATTATTATAATGCATAATAACCTCATTATTTTTATACTTGATAATATCATTTACTCCAATGGACCATTTATATTGGAATTGTCGTGGAATATGATAGGCAACTGTTCCATTTTTTATATTGACTTCACTTCCTTGATATGCAAAGGCTGCTTCGATGCTATCGTCCATCTTAGCATGAAACGTCTCTGCTGTCACAACTGGTCTAGCCATATAAAGTAACCCAGCACTTAATCCAACGATGACCACTCCACTAAAAATCGTTGTCGCACGATTTAGGAATCGTAATTGAGAAGGTTTAGCTTCCATCATCATTGGTGCTTCATAAGTTGATGGTTCCATTTTAGTTTGAGTCAATTTATGTTTAATCGCATGAATTTTCAATTTATTTTTCAAATTTAATGCTTGTAATTTACGTTTTGATGATTTCGTTAAGTTAATAAATTGTTGCTTTATTTGGTTTGATGTCGTTTTCGTTTCTTCTGTTGTATTCACTGTCATATCTCTCTTCTGTTTCGACAAAAAATCGCCCCCTTATAGCATGATACAATCATATTATATCATAGGAGACGATTCTAACCAAATTTTTATTTTCGACAGCACTGCTGAGCATATGTGTATTGTCCCCATAATAGGCGAACAATATGACTGAAATTGTCTTTGCGATTAAAGAAGTCTGCTGTCAAAATTCCAATTGCACCTTCGTTTGAACGGACATTTTGACGTTTTGAATAGCCATCGATAACATCGCCAAGTTCGGCTCCGGCTTCAAGAGGAGCAATTAACTCAGTAGGCAATGGCAGACGTGTCCCACCTGCATAAAAGGTTTGACCGTCTTGAGTTTTTAATACACCCCAATTAACAAGATATAACTGTTCATTTAAATACTCCACACCAGCTTCTAATCCGATACCAATCTCACCAAACTTTAAACAAGCTTGCGCTCGATTACTCGCTCCAGCGACTGTTTCTGCATCACTAAATGGTTGATTAGAGACACCGCTAGGAACATTAGTCCCCATCACCTCTTGTCCTATTGGTTCTAAAACTTCTTTAACAGCAGTCACTTTTACTTGATTCGTTGAACCAACAATTACCTTCATAAATCATTCCCCTTTTTTGATTAAGCTTTTGCTTTGAATTGAGCTTCTAAACGATAAATCGGTTGCCCTTTAGCACTGAACTTTTGCTCATACTCTGTCATGACATTCCAATCTAAATCTTCACGTTGATGTAAATCTAACGCTACATCTCTTAACCCCATTCCATACTCTGTTACACTGACTAATGAATATTCAAACAATAAACGATTATCTGTTTTGAATCGAAGATATCCTTCTGGAATCGTAATATGTTCATATAATTTTAAAAAGTTTTCATGTGTTAAACGACGTTTCGCATGACGTGGTTTCGGCCATGGATCTGAGAAGTTTAAGTAAACACCTTCCACTTCATTTTCTTCAAAAATATTAGTTAAATCTTCTGCATCAATTTTTAATAACTTTAAATTTGGAAGTTCTCCTGCTTCAAGTACTTTTTCTAATGCACGAACCATAACAGAGTCAAATTTTTCAATCCCGATGAAGTTTAAATGTGGATTTTTTTGTGCCATTCCAATAACGAATTGCCCTTTTCCCATTCCAACTTCAATATATAAAGGTTGATCTTTTTCGAAGACTGATTGCCAGTTTCCTTTTAAGGCTTCTCCATTTGGAATAACGATTTCTGGATGAGCTGCAATTGTCTCAGCGGCACCTTTTACTTTTCTTAAACGCATACTATCACCGTTGCCTTTCTCATATGTCTAAGTCGAAATCATCGACGGATTTTACTGAATTTTGATATTTTTTACACGACTGCTATTGTATCATAACTTTTTCAAATTGTGAACGTTCCTTGGTCTAGCAAGCCTTTAAACATAAAGAAGACCACCTTAGGTAAGGTGGCTTTTAGGTTTATTTAAACGGTAAAGTCTCCATCACTAGCTGACCAAACGGACGGTTTGGTCCATACGTATGATGAAAATCTGATCCCGTTGTCTGAATTAATTGATACTCCTTCGTTAATTGATCAATCATCTCATAATCATGCTCATCGTGATCTGGGTGATATTTTTCGATGCCATCCAATCCGACAGCCACTAAATCCGGAATTAAATCATACGTTTTGGATTGTCCAGGATGTGCCATAACTGCCACTCCACCATCTGCTTTAATGGCTTTTACCGCCTCTTCGGCATTAACGTATGTAATCACACGATCACAAATCCCACCTTTTTGAAATAGTGGTTTCAACTCTTGGCGATGATATCCCTTACTCGTTAAGACATCAAAAATATGTTGCTTGTACCACGCCGTCGAATCTTTCGCTTTTTGAGCGACCTCATCCATCGTTAAGTTATATCCAGCCTTAATCAATTGTTCCACTTGCCACTTTGTATTAGCATCTCGACGAGCGTTAACAGGATCAACTAAGGCTTTAATATGTGGGGCTTCTAAATTAAAATGATAACCTAAAATGTGGGCTTTTTTCTGACGCTTAAAATCATACGCACTAATCTCAATTCCGGGAATCACTTCAACGCCAATCGCTTTCCCAAACTCGATTGCTTCTTTTAATCCAACAACCGTATCATGATTCGTAATTGCCACATGTGTTAACCCACGCTCTTTCGCCAGTAATAACATCTCTTTTGTACTTAATGAACTATCTGAGATGGTTGTGTGAACATGCAAATCAATTCTCATTCTAACCTCACCTCATCCTCTTAGCTAGATTTCTTCTCTTAATGAGTCGCCTCAGCTTTTAAACAATCTAGTTCTTTATCCGTTAATTCACGATACTCGCCTAACGCTAATGATTCATCTAACTCTAAGCCTCCAATTGCTAGACGTTTTAAATAAACGACTTTACATCCCACGCTTGCAAACATACGCTTCACTTGATGGAATTTCCCTTCTGTAATACAGATTTCTACCGCTGTTAGGTCATCGACTGGTCCTAAAACTTTGACTTTCGCTGGCTTCGTCATAAATGCATCATTGTTTCCATCTAAAATTTCAACACCGGCTTCTAACTGATTAATTGATGTCTCTGTTAACTCACCTGTCACATGTGCAACATAGCGTTTAAACACGTCTTTTTTCGGTGAAATGATTTCATGAGCCAACTTTCCATCATTCGTTAATAACACTAAGCCTTCTGTATCACGATCTAAACGACCAGCAGGTGCCACATCAAACATTAAATAATAATCATCTAATAAATCAATCACTGTACGATAATCACGATCACGTGTCGCACTTAAACAATTTTGTGGTTTATTCATCATTAAATAAACAAATTCACGATATTCAACCACTTCATCAAACACCGTAACAACTTGTTTACTTAAATCAACTTTTTGCTTCGCATCTTTAGCAATCACACCATCTACTTTTACCACTTTTGATTTTAATAATTTTTTAACTTCCGTACGTGTCCCATATCCAGTATGAGCTAATAATTTATCTAAACGCAACGCTAGTTCCTCCAATTTTATCTAAAACTTTTTTAAACAAAAATATCATAACACAATCGAGAATTCTTTCATAGTATATAGTACCAATAGAAAGGAGGGCTTCGCCCATGTTTGGTAAACTAAAAAAACAAAAATCAAGATCGCCTGTCGAGGAAATGGAGCAGTTTTATTTAAATCAATTTTTAAATAATCCAAAAATCCCTCCGCAAGGATATAATGGTATGCCTCAAAATGGACCAGGCCTGAATCCAATGATGGGACCTAATAATAGTACAGGCCCTCAATTTCAAGGTCAAAATGGAATGGGCATACCAATAGGAGGACTTAATTCAATGATAAATAACGGTTTCAATCAAAATCAAGTTCCCATGGCAGCCAACAACTTTATCCCTAATCAATTACCAATGATGAATAATAACCTTAATCCCAATCAAATGCCAATGATGAATAACAGTTTGAACCCCAACTCCTATCCAATGATGGAGAATAATTATAACCAAACTCCTATGATGAACAATTCAACTAATACTCCTTATTCTATGATGAACAACAACGTCAATTCTAATCCACTTCCAATGATGAATAATAGTTACAATCAGAACCCATACACGATAATGAATAATAACTTCCAGCAAACGCCTCAAATGACTAATCCGATGAATACCAATCCTTATAATAATTTTAATACCAATCAACTACCGATGATGAATAATCTTAATACGAACCAACTTCCAAACAATAATAACAACTTCAACCAACCTCAAATGCCTTCATTAATTAATGATACCATCAACTCTAATATCGGAGCTGAACCGTCTCCTAGCACTTCATTTCCTGGGCAATTTTCATTCAATGACTTCTCATTTTCTCAGCCTGTTCAACAGACTCTCCCCGATTTAACGCCATCTCTTGAAGACTTAACAGGTACAAATATCTTATCAAATCAATACTTCCGTCCAAATCCTGTGCCAACAAGTGCATCTGGAGCGGGAGCACAAGCCGAAAAAGAAATTCAAAATGTGACACCATCGACACCGACTAATAATCCTACACTAACACCTACAAATGCAGTCGGCTCAACCAATCCAAATATTCCAACGATGCCAACAAATTCAGCTGTGCTATCACCCCCACCACCAACATCAGTTACTGATACACTGCAATCAACACCTGTCGTTCCTATTCAAACACCTCAGTCTTATCCTAGCAATCAGCTAGCAACTTCTGTCAATCCATATCCAAATTATTCAGCAATTAATAATCAAAACATCGATATTTATGACGTTAAAAACAAAGTGGATAACATTAATATTCGCCTTCGAAAAGTTGAAAGTTATCTCGGATTCCGCCCTGAAACAACGATATAATAAAAAACCGCCATCATTAGCGGTTTTTTATTCATAATAGCTTGGACCAATTTGATCTCTGTATTCCTTTAGAATATTTTGTTTATACAATTCATTGACTTCTTTTTCAATCGCTTGTTTTTGATCGGGTGTAAATATTTTATCAAGATCTTCAATAATTTCATACACGATTTTTAAAGCGGCATCATAATCAATTAATGATTCTTTTTGAGAAAGTGGCTCTAATGTGCTCATCACGGGCTGTGTATCCTCTGCATAATCAGATAACCATGATTTGACGTGATCAGTGACTCTCATAGCCGCGGAGGCTAAAACTGTAATATTTTGTTGTGCTTGATCCGTTAATTGAACTTTGGTTCGAATACCACCTGCAAAGAGGAAATATGCCACTCCAAGTCCAAGTGTAAAATAGATTAATGCTCGCTTCATCCCATCACCTTCAAACTAAGCTATCTTTTGAGCTTAGTATGACCTAGCGACGACGAAGTATGCGCTCTTTTAATTGTTTTGGTGAAAATTTCATTCCAAATAAAGCCGTAATTAAATCGAAGTACCAAGCTAATCCAAAATAAGCTAGAACTCCAATGAATCCCGCGATTGCTACATAGATATACGATAACATATGACGTGCATTATAATCCATGAATAAATCAAGAATAAACTTCACAGCAATAACGAATAAAGCCATGATTCCTGTAAAGACGAAGATTGCAACTAATCGGCGAAGTAATTGTGAAACTTTGAATCCTGTTTCACGTTTAATCACTATTAAACTCATTGTGATACAGAACGTATAGGCGATCATCGTTGCCATTGTTGCTCCATCGGTTTGGAAAATAGGAATTAAGAATACATTTCCGAGATATTTAATAACTAATGAAACACCTAAGAAGATAATCCCATACCATTGCTTACCAATTCCTTGTAAAATAGCTGTCACAATACTATATAATGCCATGAATAGTCCTAATAATGATCCCAATCTAAAGATGTCTCCACCCATTGCATTATAACCTGGTGTCGACGAATTAAAGAACATAATATAAATCGGCTCTGATAACAAAGCCATTCCGACAACAGCTGGAACCGTAATGAAACATGTTAACTGAATAGCTAACACTAAATTCTTACGAACAGACTTCATATTCCCAGCTGTTAAATGATGTGTTAACTCTGGAATTAATGGCTGTCCAAATGAAATAGCAAATGAGACCGGAATCATAATAATCTTATATAAAGATCCTGCATACATACCATATGAATCCTCAACAATAACACCATCTAATCCACTGACTAACATATAGTGATTATACGTTGTTTGATCGACAATTTGAAACAAATTAGTGGCCAATCCTAAAATAGCAAACGGAATCGCATATGAAATTAATTCTGTAAATAAATTCCCATAATTTCGCGGTTCATGGGGAACTGATTTTCGAAGAAGCTTATTATAATGCTTCACATTTTTTATCCAATAATAATATAAAATTAAAAATGCAGTAATTCCAGCTAGGAATGCCGAAAAGACAGAAAAACCAACCGCTTCTTTTGTACTTCCACCTTTAATATTTATAATATAGTAAGATCCTGCTAAGATGAAAATAATACGAACGACTTGCTCTACAAACTGAGAAACTGAAGTCGGAATCATATTTTGATTTCCTTGGAAGAATCCCCTAAATATAGCCATGACCGGAATAATTAACAAGGCAAAACTAATCGTTTGAATAGCCATTGTTACATCTTCAATTGAATTTGCTAACTCTTTTTGTCCAGCTAAAACAACTTGTGCATACCATGGTGCTAGATTATACATGGTTAAAAATCCTAGACAACCTAATCCAACCATAAACCAAATCGCATATCTAAACATTTTCCGAGCAGTATCATACTCTCCTGCTGCATTATATTTCGAGACAAATTTCGCAATTCCAACAGGAATTCCAAGAGTTGATAAACTAATAAATAACGCATATGGTGTATATGCATAATTATAAAGTGCCATCCCTGATGTTCCAACTAATTGTTGAAACGGGATCACATAAAGAATTCCAAGGAATTTGGTGGCAAACATACTAATACTTAAAATCATTGCCCCCTTTAAAAAGCGATTCCCCATATCTTCGACCTACTTTCTTTTCTTAACACCGCATGTTTACACGGTTTCACCATATTATTTTACTATAACTCTACAAACTTTCCAAATAAATTTAATTAGATATAAATTCTCTTGTTTTTTCTATATTTATTTATATAGACCTATCTGATGCTCAAGATTACTCTAACAGTTCACTCAAATCGTCTCTCTTAAGCTTAACCTACTGCACTAGTATATGTTGCTCATCTATAAAAATTTCAAATAATAAAAATATGTATAGTTTTCCAAAATGGTGAAAAACTATAACGAAAGAAATTTTTATGAGGTGATGATCATGAACTTCGATTTAAGAAAAGCTGTTATTGCAAACTTAGATGACTCAAACTATGATGAAATCCGTGAAACGATTATTGATGCAATTGAATCTGGAGAAGAAAAAACACTTCCTGGATTAGGAGTTATGTTTGAAATCTTATGGAATGGAAGCAATGATTCAGAAAAAGAAACAATGGTTTCACGTATTACTCAATGTTTAAAACCAAAGGCTCTTTAATAAAAACCACCCGTCAAACGGGTGGTTTTCACTAGGGCTATAAGCCCTTGTT
>OOCW01000323.1_pt1 | contig 50658 bp, 45 predicted proteins | sample 1671201 | NCBI WGS metagenome assembly OOCW01 (sample SAMN06348132, study PRJEB24527) | human gut metagenome | biome: human gut; feature: ankylosing spondylitis patient; material: feces | host: Homo sapiens | place: China | collected 2015-10
TTGCTACATTTCCACCTGTATAACCTACTACTACACTTTTCACTCCATCATATGAGTCAAAAGGTTTTACCATACACCAAAAACATCCTCCAGCAAAAATAGCCTTCTTTAATTTACTCATATAATATTCCTCCTAATAACTAATTAAAAATAAATTAATTATAATATCATTCTTGATTTCAACAACCTATCTAAAAATCAAAGTGTGATTTAATAAATTTAATCATATTATCCTTATTTTTTTCGAACTGAACTAGTCTATTCACATTTGCTCCAGAGGGATGTGGGAAACCAACAAGGATTTGATTTTCTTTTATAACCCCATCTTCTCTTAATTTTATTAAAACTTCTTCAACAGCTTTTCCTAATGGTATTAATAATATGTTTTCTGGATTATTTAGATTTTTAAATTCACTTATAAAATTTTCATAAACATACTTCATTAAAAAGTCACTCTTCATTAATTTAGGAGTATGTCCTGAATAATTCTCCTTATTTACAAAAACCGAATATGGTATTAATGATATTGTATGTAATAAATAATCCTTATCTTCAAATAACTCACTACAACTTTGTAATTCTAATGCTTTATTAAGTTCTATCCCATCTAACATTGAAATTATATTTTTTCTTAAACTTCCGCTAAATCTACCTGCAACTTTACATTTATATTGAATCTCCTGAATATCATCATTAACTTCTAGTTCTTTTCTTGCGGTAGCTATAGCAGTACTCATTTGTTGAAAACCTGGTGTTATTCCAATTATAAATACTTTAGCATTTGGATTTAAGTATTCATTGTGAGGAGCATAATATATTTCTATATTTTTTTCACTATCAACTAGAAAATCTTTTATTAGCAATTCTTCTTTTGTGTATTTATTTTTTAATGGCAATTTCATTATTGCTTCTTTATAATCATATAATGTTTTTTTCATATGTACCTCTTCATCTTAAATAATTAATATACTATATATTATATACAAATATTAAATCAAAATATAAATAAGCTACCCATAATTCTGAGTAGCTTACTTAGTAAATTTCTTATCAATTTAATCTTCTATCATCATTTTCATATTTTCTTTATCCATAGCTCCAACAATCTTATTAACTACTTCACCATCTTCATTAATTATGAAAGTAGTCGGGAATCCTCCAATACCATATTTATAAACTAATTCACCACCAAAATCCATAACAACAGGAAATGTATAATTATTTTCCTCTAAAAAACTAACTATTTCTTCTTCTGAACCTTCCCTTCCTAAGTTTGGCGCTGCTACTCCCAATATTATAATATTATTACTATTCTCCCCATACTCATTATATATTTCTTGTATATATGGCATTTCACCTCTACAAGGTGGGCACCATGTTCCCCAAAAATTTAAAAATATAGTTTTACCTCTATATCCACTTAATGTATGCTCATTCCCATACTGATCCTTCAATGTAAAATCTATTGCCATTTCCTCAGAGCTTTTATTATCTTCTTTATCTATAATTTCATTTTTTTCTATATTATTATACTGTTTATTTTTATTAATATTTGTAACTCCATTAAAAAACATAACTAGTCCACTTATTATAAGAATAATTCCGCATATCTTTTTTATTATTCCCATATAGTTTTTCATTTTATCAATACTTTTAAATAGCTTACTATAAAATCCAGCTACTATTATAAATGGCAAAATGAATCCTACTGTGTACACAATTATTAATAAATTAGCTACCATTCCACTACTTGAACCTGAAGCCATAATAAGAACTGATGCAAGTATTGGCCCAATGCATGGTGTCCATCCAAAACTAAAAGTAAATCCTAATATAAATGCAGATAAAGAAGTCATTTCTTTTACTTTTATATTCATTCTTTTTTCTCTGCTTAATAATGTTGATTTAATTATATCTACGTAAAACAATCCCATAAATACTATGATTATTCCACCTATAACCATTATATAATCTTTATTTTCACTAAAAAATGAACTTAATATATTTACTGATGAACCTAATATAAAAAATGTCGTTGAAATTCCTAAAACAAATAATATAGTATTTTTAAATAATGCTGTTTTTACGAATTTATCTTCTCCATTCTTTAATATGTCCACATTACTATTTGACAATATACTTAAATAAACTGGTAAAATTGGTAATATACACGGCGAAAAGAAAGATAATAATCCTTCTATAAATACTACCACTAAATTTAATTGCTGCACATTCTCATCTCCTTTTAATATCTGGTGTAATTGCTTGTACACTGATTTAATTTATTAATATATGTATTTAAATTATTTCTTAATTAATATATATTAAAAAATCACCATTATTATACAATTATATACTAATGGTGATTTTATATTAATATCTATTTTTTAGGCTTTTTATAAAACGTATTTTCTAAAGGCAGCTTAGTTCTAAAAATTCCATCTAACTTATAATATGCACCTTGAACTGCTGGTGCTGTTGGTATACACGTTATTTCCCCAACCCCCTTAGCTCCATATGCCAATTCTGCATTATTCTTTTCAATTATAATACTTTCTATTTCTGGAACCATAGTTGATCTAAATAATCCTAAGGTCCCAAACTTAGCAGTAGGAATTGATTCTTTTAATGGATAATCCTCTGTTAATGCATATCCTAAGCCCATAACTACTCCCCCTTCAATTTGTCCCTCAACATTTAAAGGATTTATAGCTCTTCCAACATCATGAGCTGCTACTATTTTTTTAACTTGTCCTTCCTTGTTTAAAATAACTAACTGTGTAGCAAAACCATATGCAATATGACTTACAGGATTTTTTTTATCACTTCCCATTTTATCAGTTTTACCATAAAATTCTCCGTAAAACTCTTTACCATTAAGCTCTTTTAATGTTTTTATTTTAAGTGCTTCCTTTAATTTCAAAGCTGCAACTCTTGTAGCTTCTCCGGTAAATAATGTTTGTCTTGACGCTGTTGAAGTTCCGGAATTTGGCGTTAACTTAGTATCTGGTTTTATCCATTTAACTTTACTGGTATCTAAATCTAAAGTTTCACATACTATCTGTGTCATGGTTGTACCTATTCCTTGTCCCATACAAGCTGCTGAAGTTTTTATAAGAACAATTTCATCTTTAACCTCTAACATAGTTCTTCCTATATCAGGGAGTCCTACCCCTATTCCAGCATTTTTAAAAGCACATGCTATTCCTACAAACTCATTTTTTTCATATTCGTCCTTAACAGCTAATAATGTCTCCTTTAATGCAGTCCCTGCATCTGCTATCTGTCCATTAGGCAGTTCCTGCCCAGGTTCAATTGCATTTCTAAAACGTATCTCCCAAGGTGATATCCCAACAAGTTCCGCAAGTTTATTTATATTAGATTCATTTGCAAATGCTGATTGCGTTACACCAAAACCTCTAAATGCTCCTCCTGGAGGATTATTAGTATAAACAGCTATACCTTCGACTTCAGAATTTTGATAATTATAAGGCCCTGCTGCATGAGTGCATGCTCTTTGTAATACTGGACCTCCTAAGGATGCATAGGCTCCTGTATCTGCAATAATTTTTGCCTTCATAGCTGTCAACTTTCCATTTTCATCGCAGGCTGTTGTAAATTCCATCTTCATTGCATGCCTCTTTGGATGTACCTTTATACTTTCGGATCTTTTTAAAGTCATCTTTACAGGTTTTCCTGTTAAAAATGCAAGTAATGCTGCTTGATGTTGACAACTCATGTCTTCTTTTCCACCAAATCCTCCACCAACATACTTAGATATTATTCTAAGCTTACTTTCCTCAACTCCTAATAATGATGCAATCTCATGTAAATCATCATAAACAGATTGTGTGCCAGTATAAACAACTAACTCCTCATCTGTAGGTACTGCCAATGCGCTTTCAGGTTCTAAAAATGCATGCTCGGTGAAAGGTACAGAGTAATTATTTGTTACAACATACTTGGAGTTTTTAATAGCCTCATCAACATTGCCTCTTTTTAAAACTTCCCTTGTTAATATGTTTCCACCTTTATGAATTTCTGGAGCTCCAACTTTAAGAGAATCTTCAGGACAAGTCATAGGTGTTAATTTGTCATAGTCTATCTTAATTAAATTAATTGCCTTTCTTGCTATATCTTCACTTTCTGCCACAACTAATGCAATGGTATCACCTACATATCTAGTTTCTTCTCCTATTGCTATTAGAGCTGGCCAATCCTTTTTTAAATGTCCACAGAATCTATTTCCTGGTACATCAGCAGCAGTTACAACCTTAACTACCCCTTTTAAATTCAAAGCTTCACTATAATCAATATTTTTTATTAATATTCTTGGATATTCTGGTCTAAGTGCAACTCCATAAAGCATTCCATCTATCTTTAAATCATCACAGTATCCATCTAATGCTAACACTTTATCTTCTGCATCAACTCTTCCCAAAGAATCACCAACTAACCCTTTGCACTTTACTAACGGTACTTCTTTATTATCTCTTATAATTTCAGCTGCCATTAATATGGCCTCTTCAATCTTTTTATATCCTGTACATCTGCATATATTTCCTATAAGTGCTTTTTTTACTTCTTCTAAAGTTGGAGTTAATGTTTTATTAAATAATCCAGTAGCACTTATAACCATTCCCGGTATACAAAAACCACATTGAACTGCTCCAACCTTTGTAAATGAATAAGCAAAAACTCTTTTATAATTCTCGTCTAACCCTTCAACTGTAATAATTTTTTTATCTTTAACTTTTTCTCCTTTTAATATACAAGCTTTAGTTGCCCGTCCATCAACTAGAATCATACAAGCTCCACAAGCTCCCTCACCACAGCCATTTTTTACTGATATTAAATCTTCCGTATCTCTCAAAAACCTTATTAAAGATTCCTCTTCCCCTATACTACATACCTTTCCATTTAATAAAAAATTGACCATATACCCTTCTCCTCACTATTTTAATTATATTGCATTGTTAGAGCTTTTTTAGGGCATTTAGTTGCACAAAGACCACATCCAAAACACTTACTATTATCTATGTGCAACTTATCTTTTATATCAATAGCTTCATATACACAACTTACTTTACATTGTCCACATTTTATACATTTATCTAAATTAACCTTAGGTGGAATAGAAGTTGTTCTAAATTTTCTTTCCTCTGCCTTCTTATGAGAAATACCTATTATTTCATTTACGTCACTATATCCATGGCTATCTAAAAAGTCATTTAACTCTTTAGCAATTTTTCCATAAACACCAGGTCCCTTTAATATAGCTTCAGTACATACTTGTACTGCTCTTGCACCAGCCATTAACATTTCAGCAGCATCTTTTCCTGAGGTAACTCCTCCAACTCCTATAATAGGAATATTAACAACTCTTGATGCATCATATATATTTCTTACAGCTAATGGTCTTATTGGTGCTCCTGAAAGCCATCCGTAACCTTTTTCACTTCCCATAATTGGATATCCAGTTTCAATATCAATTGCCATACAAGGCCCAAAGGAATTAATCATAACTAATCCATCTGCTCCTGCATCTTGTAATGCTTTTGCTATACCTTGAATATCCGTATGAGGACTTAACTTCATAAAAACAGGACAATCCAATGTTGATTTTGCAGCCTTCATCGCATTTACTATTGGTCCAATATCTGTTCCAACATAATGTGTAGAAAGTTCTACTGCATCTGCATAAGGTTTAACTAAAGGGGCAACCTTTGAAATTTGATCTGCTGTATATCCCATACTTACTATCATTGGGACTCCAGCTTCCTTTGCTCTCTTATACTCTTTCGCTGCCCATTGTTCTTTTGGTAACTCTGACCATAACTCTGTATTTAAAAAACCTGAATTAGTTTTTGCCATACAAGGTCTTGGTACATCTGCCGGGTTTTCTGATATAGTTTTAGTAACTATTCCTCCAGCTCCCCCTTGTACTGCCTTTACACAAAGTTTTCCATCTTTTGCACCTGGTCCAGCTGCAGTAAAAATCGGATTACTAAATTTCATTCCTAATATATCAATATTTAAACTTGCCATTCCCATATCCCCCCTCTTTATTCTTATTTAAAGTTTCTTCCACAACTTCTCTGCTACTTGTCGTGCTTTCTTATAAATAAGCTCCTCATCAATGTTAACTATTACTCTATCTTTCATTACAACTTTTCCATTAATAACAGTTGTATCAACACTTCTACCTGAAACACCAAATAAAATATGTCCAAAGTAATTATTTTTATCCATAGGAGTCATAGGATTATAGTCTACTACTATAACATCAGCATATGCTCCTTCCTCTAAAACACCTAATGGATTATTATAATATTTTGAAACAATCTCTTTATTATTGTTAAATACCATTTTTGATGTTTCCATAAATCCAACATTAGAGTTACATAAATTATGCTTATGAATAATATTTTCAACCTTCATTGATTCAAACATATCACTTGTATAGCCATCTGTTCCCATACCCACTCTAATGCCCTTATCTATCATTTTAATTACAGGTGCAACACCTACAGCATTAGCCATATTAGATTCAGGATTGTTAACAACACTAGTATTAGTTTCTTTTAAAATATCTAATTCAGCTTCATTAACATGTATACAATGAGATGCAATAGTCTTTTCACCCAATATTCCATAATCCATTAATCTTTCAACAGTTCTTTTTCCACTATATCTTAAACTATTATTTAGATCCTCAATTCCCTCTGATACATGAATATGATATCCTGCATCAATTCCATCCATAGCTTCTCTACACTTTTCTAAACTTTCATTACTTAAAGTAAATGATGCATGCATTCCAAACATACCCTTAGTCATATCATCTTCTTTTGCATTAGCATATTTTATAAAATCAATATTTTCATTAATTCCTTGTTTAAGTATTCTTTGTCCATCTCTATCTGAAACTTCATAGCAATAACACCCTCTTATACCTAGCTCATCAGCTACATTAGATATTGCAAATAAACTTCCTTCTACCGACATAGGACTTGCATGATGATCAAAAACAGTCGTTACACCATTTTTTATACATTCAATTAAAGTTGTATATGCACTATATCTTATATCTTCTAGTGAAAGCTTTTTATCAATTCTCCACCAGACATTCTTTAAAATATCAGTAAAGGTTTCTGCTGGAGGATTTTTCAAATCTAATCCTCTAGCAAAAGCACTATATATATGATGATGGGTATTTATCATTCCTGGCATTATAAGTTTCCCTTTAGCATCTATAAACTCATCATACTTATTAGCATATTTATATTTAATTTTTGAAGTTTCCCCAACTTCTTTAATCATATTGCCTTCTATAGCTATACATCCATTTTCTATAAAAGTATTATTATTATCATTAGTAATAACTCGTCCATTTCCAATTAAAATCATAATCCCACCTACTTTTTGATATTTTTAATTTTAACTACAATATATTAATTTTACCAAAAATTTCAATTTTAAACAGATAGGTGCTATTTTTTATTTTTTAATATTCATTTTTCCAAACAATTTTTCTATACTTATCCGGATCAGTATCACCTTCTGTACTAAATAAAAGAATCTTTGAACTTTCATCTAAGCCTAATTTTTCTTTTAACTCTGAATACTCTTTATTAGTCATTATTTCATATAACAATCCTAGTGTTACAGCTCCTGACTCACCTGAAACTACCTTCTTATCTCCTTGAATTGGATTTCCAAGTATTCTCATCCCATTTGCAGAAATATAATCTGGTGCAGAAATAAACATCTTTGAATGATTTTTAAGAATATCCCACCCAATAATATTTGCTTCACCGCAGGCTAATCCTGCCATAATAGTAGGCATATCACCATCTACAATTCTTAAATTACCATCATTAGCAACAGCAGATTTATAAATACAAGCAGCTTCACTAGCTTCTACAATTGTAGTTATAGGACAATCCTCCTTATATACCGATGCAAAAAATCCTTGAATTGCACCTGCTAAAGACCCAACCCCTGCTTGTATAAATATATGTGTTGGTCTTTCAATTCCAAAATCTTTAAGTTGATTTAATGCCTCTAATCCCATAGTTCCATAACCTTGCATTATCCAAGCTGGAATATCCTCATAACCTTCCCATGCAGTATCTTGAATAATAACACCATTATGTTCATCTGCATATTTAGCAGCTAACCTAACAGCTTCATCATAATTCATATCAGTTATTGATGCATCAGCACCTTCTTTTCTTATATTCTCAAGTCTAGTTTGAGAAGAACCCTTAGGCATATAAACTACTGATTTTTGCTTTAATTTATTAGCAGTCCACGCTACACCTCTTCCATGATTTCCATCTGTAGCAGTTACAAATGTTATATCACCAAGCTCCTCTCTTACTTCATTAGATATTAACTTTTCATATGGTAATTCAGAAATATCCTTACCTAACTTTTGAGCTAAGTATTTTGCCATAGCAAAAGATCCACCTAATACCTTAAATGCATTTAATCCAAATCTATATGATTCATCCTTAATATATATTCCTCCAACACCTATTTGCTTACTTAAATTATCTAAATTAACTAATGGTGTTTCTTTATATTGTGGAAAACTACTATGAAATTGTTTTGTCTTTTCAATTTCTTCTTTACTTAAAAACTTTAATCTATTTGCATCCTCTACCTTTGGCAAAGTATTTTCTTTCCATTCTATTCTTTCTTTCATATTCACCCACTCTCCCCTTTAAACTCTATCTATTTATATATTTTAGTTCCTGTCTTTCCTTCTATACCATATTTAGCCTTTTCTAATAAAGTAATCAATGAATACCTTCCTTCCTTAGATTCTGCAAACTCTATTGCGGCTTCTACCTTAGGCTTCATCGATCCTGGTGCAAAATGACCTTGACTAACATATTCTCTCATTTCTTTTGTAGTAACTTCATCAAGCCACTTTTCATTTTCTTTTCCAAAGTTTATAGCTACCTTTTCTATCGATGTTAAAATTATAAAGCAATCTGCATCTATAGATTTCGCTAATACACAGCTAGCATAATCCTTATCTATTACTGCACCAACACCTTTTAAGTGATTTCCTTCACTAACTACAGGAATTCCACCGCCACCACAAGCTATAACTACTTCTCCACTTTCAACTAAAGTTTTTATAGTTTCAACTTCAACTATTCCAATAGGTTTAGGGGATGCAACGACTCTCCTATAACCTCTACCGCTATCCTCTATTACCTTTTTACCTTCTTTAATTATACTGTCAGCCTCTTCCTTAGTCATAAATGCACCTATAGGTTTAGTTGGATTATCAAAGGCACTATCCTTGGAATCTACTTCAACTTGAGTTATTATTGTTGATACTCCTTTATTTATATTTCTATTTAACAATTCTTCTCTTATCGCATTTTGTAAATCATATCCTATATATCCTTGGCTCATTGCAACACATACAGACATAGGACATATTGAATATTTTTTATTTGTTTTATGAAATTCTGTCATAGCACTATTTATCATTCCTACTTGAGGCCCATTTCCATGAGATATAATAACATCATTGCCTTTCTCTATTAAGTCAACTATAGCCTTTGCTGTTGATTTTACAGCCACCATTTGCTCTGCTAGTGTATTACCTAAAGCATTTCCACCTAAAGCAATTACTATTTTTCTTTTCATTTCAACCCCCATTTTCTATAAATATTATCAATAGAGATTTATCTAAGAGCTAAGAGTATATTTTTCTCTTATTTCTTAATCACTCTTTATTGTTTCTTATTTATTCATTAAGCCATTATTTACTTTGGCGTTCTTTTCCTTTATCTTCAAGATTTTTTAAATTTTCTTGTGGATTCTTAATTTTGCTTAAGAAAATCATTGCTGCAATAACATATGGTTTAAAACTAGCCTCTTTATATAATGATGTTCTATATCTATCAAATACAGAAGCCTCTACTTCTCCTTTTTCGCAACTTACTCCAGTTATATCTGCTGGTAAGCAATGTAGATATATTGCCTTACCATCTTTTGTTGTCTTCATTAACTCTTCTGTACATTCCCAATCTTTATATTTTGCATTTTGTGCTAATAATTCCTTTTCTAAATCCTTAATTCCCTCAGTATCTCCCTTTGCATATAAATCAGTACGCTTTTCCATAGCACTAAATGGTGCCCAACTCTTTGGATATACTATATCTGCATCTTTAAATGCTTCTGCCATAGAATTTGTCTTTGTAAATGACCCTCCTGACTCTTTTGCATTTTTCACTGCTATTTCTTCTACTTCACTCATTACTTCATATCCTTCTGGATGAGCAAGTACAACATCCATTCCAAATCTAGTTAATAATCCTATTACTCCTTGTGGTACTGATAATGGCTTTCCATATGAAGGAGAATATGCCCAAGTCATAGCAACTTTCTTTCCCTTTAAATTTTCTATTCCGCCAAATTCATTTATCAAATGTAATGTATCTGCCATTACTTGAGTTGGATGATCTATATCACATTGTAAATTAACTAAAGTTGGAATTTGTTCTAAACATCCATCTTTATATCCTTCCCTAACAGCCTTAGAAACTTCTCTCATATATGCATTACCTTTTCCTATATACATGTCATCTCTGATTCCAATTATATCTGCCATAAATGAAATCATATTTGCAGTTTCTCTTACTGTTTCCCCATGAGCGATTTGAGATTTTCCTTCATCTAAATCTTGAACTTCAAGTCCAAGTAAATTACAAGCTGATGCAAAACTAAATCTAGTTCTAGTAGAATTATCTCTAAATAATGAAATTCCAAGTCCGCTATCAAATATCTTTGAAGATATATTATTCTTTCTTAATTCTCTTAAAGCTTCAGCAACTGTAAATACAGCTTTTAATTCATCATCTGACTTCTCCCAAGTTAATAAAAAATCATTATTATACATATCCTCAAAGTTTAATCCATCTAATATTTCAATATATTTATCCATTAATCCCATTTTATATCTCTCCCTTTATTCTCATTATTTTAAAATATTACTGCTTAATATTTATTATTTATTCTTACAGTAAATAGTTGGCATAGCAGCATAAACTGCAGCACATCTTACTAAATCAGCTTTCCAAGTCTTTTCATTTGGTGCATGGGCTTCTTCTTCTTTTCCTGGTCCAAATCCTATACAAGGTATTCCGAATCTACCCATTATAGAAACTCCGTTAGTTGAGAATGTCCATTTATCAACCTTTGGTTCTCCATACATTCCCTTATAAGCTTCAACCATAGCTTTAGTTGCTGGTGCATCTTCTGGAATTACCCATGTCGGGAAATAACAATCTGTTGGATATACAAGTTCTGTATAGCTTGGCCTTTCATATTTATACATTGATACTTCAGCTTTATATTTCTTTACAAATGGTAAATTTCTTACTTCTTCTAAAGCTGATTGATATGTTTCTCCATCTGTTAAACGTCTATCTAATGATATTGCACACATATCTGCAACTGCACAACGTGATGGTGAATTAAAGAATATTTCAGAAACAGTAACAGTTCCCTTTCCTAAGAATTCATCATAATGAAGATTATCATTTAAAACTCTTATTTCTTGAAGTATATCTGCCATTTTATATATGGCATTATCTCCACGTTCCGGAGCAGAACCATGGCAAGAAATTCCCTTAACTTCTACTCTTATTTCCATACGTCCACGTTGACCTCTATAAATATTTCCATTTGTAGGTTCTGTAATTACTACAAATTCAGGTTTTACTTTATCTTCGTTATATATATATTGCCAACATAATCCATCACAATCTTCTTCTTGAACAGTCCCTGTTACTAATACAGTATATTTATCACTTAAAAGACCTAAATCTCTCATTATTTTAGCTCCATAAGTCGCTGATACAATTCCTCCAAGTTGGTCTGATGCACCACGTCCACCTATCTCTTCTTCTGTTTCATAACCTTTATATGGATCAAAGTCCCAGTTACTTAATTCTCCAAGTCCAACTGTATCAATATGAGCATCATACCCTATTAATGTTTCCCCAGTTCCCATATATCCTAAAATATTACCCATTCCATCAATCTCAATTTTATCAAAGCCTAACATTTCCATTTCTTCAGCAATTCTATTTATAACACCTTTTTCTCCACAACTTTCTCCTGGTATAGCTATTAAGTCCCTTAAGAACTTAGTCATATTCTTTTCATATCTCTCTGCTTGTAATTTAATTGCTTTAAAATCCATAATACCCTCCCAATACCCCAAACAAAATTTTTATTAAATAATTACACTAATATATATAGCAATAATAGTGCTAAAATATTTGTTTAATCTCACCTTTAATTACATAAAGTTTAATTAAATATTTTGATATATTTCATTATTTTTACTAATACTAACTATATAATCTCATATTTATAAAGGAGTCCTAATAATGGGTAAAATGAAAAAAATTAAAGATTTAACAAATGTTCAAATGGAATCTTGTACAAAATATGCAAAAAACTCAAGGGAACCTAATGATGGATACTTTATTGAAAAGGATCCACAGGATAGCTTTAGTTCTGAAGGAACTGTAAGATATGGGGAAGAACAAGATGTAGATGACTTATAATTAATATTAAAATTCTATACAAAGTAAAAAATAAAGGTATAAGAAAACCATTTAATAGTTTCCTTATACCTTTTAAACGTAAACTTATTAAAACGCCAATACCTTATAATTTTCAAATAATTTAAAGCCTTCTAATAAATCTTTAGTAATTATTATCTCATCATTATTGGTAATCATTACTCCACTAATATTATGCTTTTTCATAAGTTCATAAGCCTTATCTTTTCCCATAATAAATAAAGGAGTTGAAAGTGCATCTCCATCTATAGATTCACTACTTACTACTGTTATTGATTTTAAGTCTGATTTTATAGGATAGCCGGTTTTAGGATTTAATATATGACAATATAATTCATCTTCATATATAAATGCTCTTTCATAAGCCCCTGATGTAACTACAGATTTATCTTCAACCTCAATAGAACAAATACATTTTTCGCTATGTTTTTTCGGTTCATATATTCCGACATTCCATAATGAATCATGGTCTTTCTTTCCTAAAACCTTTATGTTTCCACCTATATTTATTATTGCTGAATTTATATTATTCTCTTTATAAAACTCAATTATTTTATCTGCAATATACCCTTTAGCTATTCCACCTAAGTCTATCTTTTGATTTTCTCTTAATAACATAACAGATAAGTTATTTTCATTTAAAATAACATCTTCATAGTCAACTAAAGTTTTTAGCTCTTTAACTTTTTTCTCACTTAAAACTTTAGGGTTATTGCTATTAATCTCCCATTCTTCAACTAATGGAGCAATAGTTATGTCAAATATACCATTAGTTAATTTAGAATAATAAGTATAACCATCTCCCCTATAGAGCTAATTTTGTTTTTCTCTTTTTATAGTTCCCTACTTATTATAATTTATCTTATATTTTTTCTTGACAGCTTTTAAAAGATTAATAAATACTATTTTCTATATATAAAAAATTATCATATATAAATTACATAAAAAATAAGTTACCATATGGTAACTTATTTATAAAGCCTAAACAGTTAATAATTATTGTGCCTTACTTAAAGCATTACTAACTGCATTTATTATTCCGTTACTAGTATATGTTGCACCTGAAATTACATCAACACTAGTACTTTGACTTGATATTATTTTACTTGGTATTTCCTCTATAGCTCTGTCACAAAGACCTGGTGTATCATTATGGCTAGTAACAGTAATACTTGTTATTACATCATTAGATATTTGTACACTAACTTGTAATGTTCCTGCAAAACCTGATGCTGATCCTGAATAAGTACCATCTTTATATTTAGATGTACTTTCTACACTTTCTGTAACAGTTGAATTTGAATTTCCATTACTTACTTCATCTTTTACTTCCTCAACTACATCGCCACCTGTTTGTGAATTACTTGTAGTATTATTTTGTGAATTTTCACTAGAGTTATTAGCACTAGAATTAGTTGTAGAATTTACACTTGCACTACTATTGCTTGTATTATCACTTGATGTTGAGTTTTCATTACTCAATACCTCTAATTCCTCTTCAGTATTATCTATTACTTCTGCTACTTCATTTTCAAGGCTATCTTCAGCTGTTTCTATTTCTTCAGCAACTTCTTCTGTTTCAACCTTTTCAATTTCTTCTATATCTTTTTGTATATCAGTCTTAGCTTCTTCTTTAGGCTTATTTAATAAGAGTCCTGCTCCTATTGAACTCACTATCACTCCACAAACTGCAGCTGTTAATACTTTATTTTTCTTATTCATATTATACTTCCTTTTTCAACCTTATAGTTTTAATGGAACAAATACTGTTTCTGTTTCCATTTCATTAATAAATCCACCAATTTTATATACATTATTAAGTAAATCCATATTTATAACTTCATTAGATCTTCCGCTTGATATCACTTGTCCAGATTTCATTACTATAACATTATCACTATATTTTATAGCTTGATTAATATCATGTAATACCATAACAACTGTTAAATTACTTTCTTCATTTAACTCTTTAACAAGTTCTAATATCTCAACTTGATGATAAATATCTAAATATGTTGTAGGTTCATCTAAAAATAAAATTTCACTTTTTTGTGCTAAGGCCATTGCTATAAAAGCTCTTTGTCTTTCTCCTCCAGACATACTCATAACAGCTTTATCTTTTAACTTTTCAAGACCTGTCCTTTTCATAGCCCATTCAATGATTTCATCATCACTTTCATTATTTCCTTGGAAATACTTTTTATGAGGAATTCTGCCATAAGACACCAATTCTTTAACAGTAATATCGCTAGGAACTGTATTTTGCTGATGAACTGTGGCGATTTCTCTGGCTAATTCTTTTTGCTTTAAAGCTTTTACAGATTTTCCATTAATACTTACTTCTCCAGAAGTAGGCTTGTTTAATCCTGCAAATATACTTAACAGCGTAGATTTACCACTACCATTAGGTCCTAATATAGTCGTTATCTTTCCTTTCTCTATTTCAACACTTAAGTTAGTAATAAAGTTTTTATCCTTATTATAAGAGAAGTATAAGTCCTTTGCCTTTATCATTACTTTAAGTCACTCCTTCTTAAAAGATATAAGAAAAATGGTGCTCCCAATATAGCAGTTACTACTCCTACTGGTATTTCATTAGGTCTCATGGCCATTCTTCCAACAGTATCAGCAAATAATACTAAGAATCCTCCTACTATTCCGCTACAAGGAATTAAATACTTATGATCAGATCCTATAATAATTCTGCAAACATGTGGTACAACTAATCCAACAAAGGATATAATACCTGCAATTGCAGTTGATATACTAGCTAAAAATACAGCTACAGCAGTAACTATTATCATATATAAATCAGAGTTAAAACCTAAGCTTCTTGCATTTTTACTACCAAGAGCTAATATATTACAAACCTTGCTCAATAGTAATGCTGCAACTATTCCTATAACAGAATAAATTAATAGTATATGTACATTACTCCAATTAACCGTTGCTAGACTTCCCATCATCCACTTTTGAATATTACTTGCTCCAAGCCCTGCACTAACAGTAATCATAGATGAAAATCCACCTAATAATGCATTACATGCTGCACCTGCTAATACAATTCTTATTGGCGATAATCCATTTTTATATGCCATAAAATAAATAATCACACAGCATACTAATCCACCAAAGAATCCAAATATAGGTCTTAAATTAGTTACACTTGGTATAAATACCATAAAGAAAATTGTAACTACACAAGCTCCTGAAGATATACCTGTTATATATGGATCTGCTAGTGGATTTCTTATTACAGATTGTAATAAAACCCCTGCTATCGCTAAATTTGCTCCAACTAAAACAGCTATTATTACTCTAGGCATTCTTAAATCTTTAATAATCCCTATATTTCCATCTGCTTGTCCAGAAAATAACCCGCTTATAAGTTCTCTAAATGTTATATTTACACTACCTAACTTTAATGAAATTAATATAGTTGCTAATAACACTATTAAGGATATTACTATAAATGATACTTTAAATTTTTTATCTGAAACTCTCATAATTATTCTCCACTACCATGAACTATATCACTTAATATCTCTAATCCTTCAATAACCTTAAGGTTTGCACTCATTCCAAAATATTCACTATCTAGGTAAATTACATTTCCTTCTTTTACAGCATTTATATTTTGCCATGCAGAATCACTTGCCATTTCTGCTTGTAATGCTGCTTTTGTTTCTTCTGGTAAAGCATGCACCATAACTAAAATCTTTTCTGGATTAAGCATAGCTAAATCTTCTTTATTATAAGTTGTAAATGATGTACTATTATCTTCAATTATGTTTTTTCCACCAACAAGTTCAACTAAACTTCCTATATAAGATTTTGACGTTGCTATCATTGTTGAGCCTGGTGCCGCAAATAAAACTAGAACTTCTGGATTTTCTAAAGACTCCGCTTTTTCTTTAACTTCTAATTCCTTTGATTCTATTTCTTCTAATAAGGCCTTAGCTTCCTCATTTTTATCAAATTTTTCTCCTAAATTAGTTATTGCTTCTTTTAATCCATCTAAGCTTTCTAAAGAAATAAATTCACTTGGAATATTATTTTCTGTAAATAAATTCATATAATCAGATCCTAAAGTATCTACTGATGCTACCATTGTTGGATTTAATGATTTAATTATTTCTAAATCTGGACTCATTGGATTTCCAATTTCAACAGCTCCCTCAGTACTTTCCGGTAATTCATATGATGTCGTTGGAACTCCTGAAACTTTAACACCTAATGCATCTAATATTTCTGTTACTGCAACAGATGTAGCAACTACTACTTCTTCACCATTACCTACTGCCACACTTTTATTTTCACTATTTTCAGAACTACAACTCACTATACTTAAAGCCATAACCCCTGCTGCTATCATGGATATAATTCTTTTATATTTCATAATATATAACCTTCCTATAACTATTTTTAATGATTCATTATTTCTTTTTTACTTTGAAAACTATTAAAGCTCCAACGGCAATAACTGCAACTACACCTCCCATTGCTATAACTATATTATTATTGTTATCTTTAGCCTCAATTTTAACTTCAGAACCTTGTCCATCTTCAGAGGATTCTACTTCTTCTAGAGCTACCTCTTCAACTTTTTCTTCTATTGCTTCTACTAAAGTTAAAGTTTCCATCTTAGGTATAACTTTAAACTCAACATCTCTTTCCATAGGACCAACATAAATAAGAGCATCCATATCTGCATCTACTTTATCAACTTCAACCTTTAATTTAACAGTTCCATCCTCACTATTTTCTTCTACTAACTCTACTGGAACTTCTCCTCCATTAACCTTCATTCTATAGTTCTCCATATAATCACTTCCTGAAAAACCAATAGTATAAATTATATGATCTTTTGTAACCTCTACACTCATTGATGGTAAAAGGTAAGTTCTTGACATTGCCATTCCAGTTTCTGATTCATGATAAACATCATTTTCAACTTCATAAATTCCACTTGTGATATTGCTTTCTGTTGCATATGTATTCTTAGTTCCTAAATTTAAGAATATTCCTAAAGCCATTACAGCTACTAAAATTCCTTTAAATTTATTTAATATTTTCATTTTTCTCTTCTCCTTAATTGTTAAACCTAAATTAGGAGGCAAATAAATAGCTTTCCTATTTTATTTACCCCCTCATAGAATATAAATACTAATATTTATCTAGATTACTTTCTTTTCTTTGCTAAAACTGTTCCTGCAGATGTTAAGATTAACCCTAATCCTGCAACAGCTCCTGCTCCAACTGGTGCTCCTGTTTGTGGTAAAGTATCTACTGTATATTCTTTAATGAATGTTAAAGTATCTTTTAATAATTCAACTCCAAATTCAACTTCTCTAGACATTGGTACTACATAAGTTTTAACTTTTATGCTATCACTTAAGCTTGAAACTGCAAATCTAATATTTGTTGTATCTCCACTTGTAGTCTTGCTTACAGTAACCTTTTTACCATTTACATAAATCTCATGGTTTTGCATGAATTCTGATCCAGTGAAAGTTAAAGTAACATAGTATTTACCATCTATTTCTTCAACTTTAGAAGTAGAGTTTAAATATTTTCTAGCCATTGTTCTTCCAGTTTCACTTTCATGAGTTACACTATTTTGAATAGAATATAATTTACCCTTAGTTACCTTTGTTTCTTCAGTAGTTGTTGTATTTCCACTTGTTCCATTAGTTGTGCTACCAGTTGTTGAACCACTTGTTGTACCACCTGTTACTCCTCCAGTTGTTACTCCATTATTAGTTATCCCATCTGTAGCTAATGTTAATGTATCTTCTAATATATCAACTCCGAATTCTACATTTTTTCCCATCATACTAACATAAGCTGAAACTTTTATTGAATCTTCTAAGCTTCCAACAGCAAATTTTAAGCTAACAATCTCACCATTTACTGATTTAGTTGCCTCTACTTTTGCTCCATTAACGTATATTGTATGATTACTCATCATTGTTGATCCCATAGGTGTAAATGTTAATGTAACATATTTCTTTCCATTTACTTCTTCAACTTTTAATTCTTCTTCTAAAGCTTTTCTTGCCATACTAAGCCCAGTCTCACTCTCATGAGTTACGTTATTTTTACCTGTATAAACCTTAGTTCCTTGTTCTTCAGTTGTTCCATTGTTTAAATCGCTATTGTCTGAACCATTATTATTTGAACCACCGTTGTTTGAACCTTCGTTTCCAGTGTTTCCACCGTTATTTTCATCACCTGGCTTATTTGTTTCACCGTTATTGCCGGAATCTTGCGAAGAGTCATTCTCTTTGTATTCAGTTAATTCACCTTCATGTAATAGCTCTACATCAACTGTATGCAATTTTCCTGGGAAAATAGCTTCTGGAAGATTCTCATTATGATAAGTTAAATTAACATTAATTCTTGTATATAATAAATCTATTGATTCAATATCGAAGCTTATTGATCCATCTTCATTTTTAGTTAACTCTACATCTTTTCCCTCTACTGTTATTGAGTTTGTTGATTTTACAGTTTCTAATCCATATTCATTATATTTCATAGTTACTATAATTCTTCCATCTTTAACTGTTACAATAGAATTTGTATCTATATAATTTCTTATTGCACTATCACTATCTGACCCTACTTTTAATGCCTTGTTAGCTATTTTATATATTCCATTAGCTAAAGCACTGCCTTGATTTTCATTATCTTCTACTGAATCATCAACAGTTGGAATGGAGCTTGTATCATTTGTTACAAAGAAAGATACCGCTTTCCCCATCATTATTACAGTCATATCTACTTGTACTTTAGCATCAATAGATGGTACTTCAAAAGTAATTGATTTATTTTCTGTATCATTAACTCCGTTTAAATCAACACCATCTAAACTTACCTTAATATCTTTCATCATAGGATATAACTCGTCATTAAATTGTAATGTCATAGTTATTTTATCTTCTTCAACATTAATAATAGTATCTTCTTTTAATGCTTTTCTAGCCATAGATTCACCTGTAGTGTTTCCTGCTTCAACATATTGAGTTTCATTCTTAACTTTATATTCTCCCAATTGTAATTTCTTTTCTACAGCCATTCCTGTTTCTATATTATTTGTTCTTTCAGTAGCTCCAACAGCTTGTACATTACTTCCTAATACTATTGTTGACACCATTAAAGCTGCTAACATCTTACAAAGTTTCTTTCTTAACATAACCATATTCCCCCTAAGTATATTCTAAAATTTATTTATCTCTTCTAATTGACATATTAATAATTATATTCCATAATTAATGATATTGATTCTCATTTACCTAAAAATAATATCATATATTTTATTAATATGTTTTAACTATATTTATATATTTTTTAACAATATTTTTTTATATTTAATAAATTTAGAATAATTTTTAAGGGAAGGATGCTCAGATTAATGATTTCAAATATATTAACTAATTTCTTTAATTGCCTTGCTGTTCCAATACTAGTTTTAAATCATAAGTTTGAAACTATATTTACTTATAATCATGATTCAAAAATAAATAATTCGTTTTATACTTCTAAAGCTATAGAGCAACTAAAAAAATCAGATTTTTCCTCTAATACCTTTTCATTTAATATACATCATGATATAGCCTTTACTTGCATTAGATTTAATCATTATGACAATACTAAAATGTATCTATTATTAGGACCATATACAATTAGCGAAGACCCTAATAATACTAATGTTATTAATACACTAACGGAGGATGGCTTACAAAATATTATTAAATTACATTCTTACATTATCGATAATCATATTTGTAATAATAAATCAAACATGATTAATTCTCCTGTCGTAAATCATGCTATTAAGTATATTGAAAAAAATTATGCTCACGAAATATCAATAGATGATATTTGCAAACAATTAAATGTGAATAAATGTTATTTTTGTAGCGTATTTAAAAAAGAAATTGGCTCAACCTTTATAAATTATTTAAATAACTATAGAATAGAAAAAAGTAAAGAGCTATTAAAAAACCCTAATATATCTTTACTTGATGTTTCACTTTCTGTAGGATATAACAATCAAAGCTATTTTAGTACAGTATTTAAAAAAATAATCTCAAAAACTCCATTAGAATTTAGAGATGAATATCTAAAAAATAAAAGCTAAAAAAATCAACTGTCTCTATAAGATAAATAGAAGACAGTTGATTTTTTTAGCTTATTATCCTTATTTTAAGATAACTTCTCTTATTAGCATTTTATTTATATACTTTTATTCAATTTTATGTCCTGTATTTTCAATACAGCTTCTTATTTCCTGTTCTGTTGCAGGTTCATTATAAATCACTTCAACACTTCCACGTGCCATATCCACACAAACATTATTTACACCATCTATTTTTTCAAGTGCATTTTTAATTTGTGTTTTCATATTTTCATTTGCAATTCCATTTACCATATAATGTTCTCTTTCCATTAATACTACTCCTTAAATCAAAATTATATAAATAGTATTATCAAAAAACATCAGTAATATTAAACTACAATAAAATATTTAATTATTTTATATTTACTAATTCATTTTTTATTTCTTCTAAGTTGTTAAAACTATTATAACAATTATTTAATATCTCTTCATCTGCTTCTTTTAAATCAACAACATGAAAAGCTGTCATGCCTGCATTAAAAGCAGCCTTTATACCAGCACTTGAATCTTCAATAACAATACATTCTTTTGGATTTATATTTAGTTTTTCTGCTGCTTTCAAAAATATTTCTGGATTTGGCTTTGTTTCTTTTACTTCATCTCTACATACTATCGCATAAAAAAAGGCCTCTATATTAGCTTGATTTAATTGCTTTATTGCCCTTTCTTTTACTGCAGAAGTTGCTAGTGCAATTTTAAAGTTATTTTTCTTTAAATAAGTTAATATTTCATAAGCCCCATTTTTTAATGGTATCCCCTTTTCTACAGCCTTAGCTAATTCCTCATCTTTTTCCTTATACATAATATCAATAGGTAAATTATCACCAAAATTACTCAAAAACACCTTTTTTACATTCTCACGGCCTGTTCCCAATACTGAAGAATAAATTTCTTTAGTCATTTTATATCCATACTTTTCAAATACCTTAGACCAAATATCTAAATATACCATTTCTGTATCAAAAATTACCCCATCCATATCAAAGATTACTGCTTTTATTTTATCAATATTTAATTTCATAATTTCCTCACTTCAATATTAATATTTACTTTGTATAATCCATTATTATACTAATAAAATTATAATATTATTTTACTTTATCATTTTTTATTATTTATATAATTATATCACATTTAAATACTTACAACATTTTATGAATAATATTTACATATTTATTAAAGACTACGAGTAGAGGTGTTTTTTATGTTAAATCTAAATGCAAAAGAAAGAATGTTATTACAAGACGAAAAAAGCCATGAGGAGTTATGTGTTGAAAAATATAATAAATATTCTAAGACAGCATGCGATCCTCAATTGCAAAATTTATTTTCTCAACTTGCACAAAAGGAACAACAACATCTAAATACAATTAATCAAATGTTATCAGGAACAGTGCCAAATATAAACTCTAATCAAAGCTCTCAACAAGGTCAACAACAAAATATGCAATCTCAAAATCAACAACAAGTTCAAAATCAAATGAATCAACAACAAAATGTAGCTGCTATAAATTCTCAACAAATGCAACAAAACTTTAATCATGATAAAATGTTATGTCAAGATTCATTATCTACAGAAAAATATGTTTCATCTACATATGATACAACAATATTCGAATTTAGAGATACCAATGCAAGACAAGTTTTAAATCATATTCAAAAAGAAGAACAAGAACATGGCGAAAAAATTTATAACTATATGAGTCAACATGGAATGTATTAATTGAGACTATAGACAATTCTGTATAGCCAACACCCCACTACTCTAAATGAATAGAGTCCTGGGTAGATTAATATAATAAAACAACTCCCCCGATAATTTTCTAGGGGGAGTTGTTTTGTTATATATATATATCTGATAATTCTGTCTTAGTTCTATATTTTACATTGCTTATTTCCTTAATAACATCATATTCACATAAATCATTTTTCTCATCTATACTAAAGTTATTATTACTATCTTTATCAATAATCTTAGGTAATCTAACAGTGAACTTTGTTCCCTTATTAATCTCTGATTCAACCATAATCTCTCCATTATGAAGCTCAACAAAAGATTTCACTATTGATAGCCCAATTCCACTACCTTCATTTTTTCTAGTTAAAGTATTATCAACTTGCATAAACTTCTCAAATATTTTTGGAATATCCTCTTTTGGTATACCTTCTCCGTTATCTTCAACAATTATATCCACATAATTATCTCCTGAAATAACTTTAACATAAATATCGCTATTTTCCTTTGAAAACTTTATTGCATTAGACACTAAATTCAAAATAACTCTCTCAAATTTGCTAATATCGATATTCATTATTACTTCTTCTTTGTCTGTATCAAAAATTAAATTTAAATTTTTCTTTTCTGCATATGGGATTATAGACATTACTAATTCTTCCGTTGCACTAACTATATTATATTTATCTAAATTTAACTTTAAATCATTTAATTCTGATTTTTCTACGTCAATAATATTATTTATTAATCTTATTAATCTACAACAATTATCTTTTATTATCTCAGTACTCTTATTATCTATATTATTTCTATAATTTTCAGACTCTAAAAGCTGAGTTGCACATAATATTACATTTATTGGTGTTTTAAGCTCATGACTTATATTCGCTATAAAATGTCCTTTAAGTTTATTAACTTCTTCTGCTTTATTTTTTGCTTTTATTATTTCTTTTTCATATTGTTTTTTGTAATTTATATACTTTATTAATGCTATGATTAAAAATATCAATATTGCAAATATAGAACAAACTATTATAAATATATCTTTATACCTTTTAACTATATTTAAGGGGTGATTAAGTACCTTTGAATTCTCTGGTAAGTATTTTGTTTTTATATTAAACCTTCTTAATGCATCATAATCAAAAATATATTCATTAGCGCTATCTTCAGCAATATACAATTCTTTTTCATCTATTCCATCTAATAATCATAAAACTATTTCACCAGCTTTTTTCCCTTGGTTAAAATGGTTAACTACTTTACCTCCTATACTTCCAGCACCTATATCATAACTTAATATATTATATATGGGTAAATTAGGATTTATATTTAATATTAATCTAATAATACTAAAGTCACTCAACTGTTGTCCACATTTAAAATCTTCAGGATAAAGTGAAATTATTGCGCTATTACTCTTAATATTTGCTATAGCTTTTTCAAATTCATCTATAGATAATTCGCTTGTAATTATTCTATCAAAAGTAAAGCTTGGATTTTTCTTAACAGCATCATCATAATAATCACCTCTACTATTATCTACAAAAATTATATTATCTACTGTAGGATGAAACTTTTTAATTAATTCTAAATTTGCTGCTATAGATTCCATTTCTCTTACTCCAGAAATTTTTTCGTAAGTAAAAGCTTCATTTAATACATTCTCCTTCTGAATACCTAAAAATGAAATTGGAATATCTTTAAATATATCATTTCTATATTTTAAACAAAACTCTAATGCTTCATCGTCTCCAGCTATTATAGCATCATAAGTTTCATAATTTTCAAAGCCAAGCTTTAATAAATTATAAAATTTAATTTCATTCTCTTCTGAAGCCATAGTCTTTAAATCCATATATTCAACTTTTAAATTAACATTATTATTTAATCCTACCTTTATTCCTTCAACTTGATCTTCAAAAGATATAAAGCCTGAATTATAAGCGCTAATAAATAAAACATCTAGTTTTTTTGTTTTATTCTCTTCTGAATAAACAATATTCGTATGACATGTAATAAAGATCATTAATGATGCAATTATTAACTGTCTAAATCCCCACTGTACCTTTCTCATACTTTATCTCCTGTTCATGTAAATATATAGACAGTATTATACTACCTTTTATTACATTTTTATACGTTTTTTTGTCGAAACTTTGTAAGTTTTTATCAACATTTTTCTCTACTATTTATATTTTCTATATACTTTATATGGTCTACTTGAATAAACCCTATAAATAATTTTTCATAAACATTACTTTCATTTAATATATATACTTTTTCTCCTTTTTCCCATATAATTCCCTTAATTATATCAACTTTTATAACTATTTGCTTTTATGCTTAAGATTTTTATTATTTTCACCTATTATTTACATTAAATTTACCATATTCTTAAAAATAATGTAAAAATATTTGTCATTAAATATTTTTACATTATTTTCTATTTATTATAGAATATGTATATACAATAGTTTTTATATTTCACCATTTTCTCTAAAATGCAATACATATTAATTAAAAATTTGATGAATAGGAGGATAATTTAAAATTATGAGTTGTTGGACTGTGTTAGGAATAATCCCAACTAAAAATATTGATAAAATTAAAAAGGCTTATGTTGAATTAAGCAATTCTATGGATAAAAATAGCACCGAATTTGAAGAAATAAAATTAGCATATAATAAAGCATTATCATTGGCAAATACAACTATTAGTGATTTAAATATATATTCGCTAGGAAACTCCAATTATGATGTTTTATCTGCCCTAATAAATTCCTCCATATCTAATGAAACAATAGATTCTATTGAAAAATTCATTGATAAAGTTAATGAGATTTATACTAATCCATTACTTAGATTTAATAAAGAACATTGGATTAATTTATTAACTCTACCTATTCTAAATAATACTGCATTAAATTTGTCTTTAGAAAATGAGCTAATAAAATATTTGTATGATCATAAATACTTACCTATTAATATTTATAAATTGCTTGATTCTAGATTTAATTGGACAAGCAGAGAAAAAGAACTAAAAGCTAATATTTCAACAACAGTAATAGATTCATTAATAAACATAATAAAAAATCCTACTCCATTAACATATAATTATCTATCTGATATAGATGCAGATAAACTTGATGAATATCTTGACCTTAGAGAAAAAGCTTTCTTATCATTACAAAATTCTACTCTCGAGATTGAAAAAAATTACTTATTTAAGGCTTACTCTATTTATACTAAAGACTTAGATTTATTAAAGTTAATAGGCACATATTACCTTAATAAAAATGATAATGTTATGGCTCTGAATTATTTTAGAGAGGCTATTAATATAAATAGTAATGATATGTATAGTTTATCAAAGTTTGGACACTTACTAGCTAAAACAAATCAATATACAAAAGCAATTTCTTATTTAGAAAAATATTTAAAAAAACTAAGAAATAACATAGATATAGAATGTATTATTGATTTAGCTTATTGCTATCATTATTCATATGAGCTACAAAAAGCTAAAGACTTATATAAATTATTATTAAAACTAAGACCTTGGGATTTATCTATAAGAGTTGAATTAGAAAATATTAATAGTAAAATCTCTAAAGATTCTGTATCACTACCTTTAACTATACCAATTTATAAGAAATATCTTAACCCTTATTTAGAGCCTCTTTCTAAAAAATTAAGGGAAATATACAACAACTTTTCACTTAGAATAAGCGAAAATAGCTGGAAAGAATTATTTTCTTTACCTATTGCATCAAACGAAACTTTATTTTACTTATTTGAACAATATACTATTGATTTTATAACCAACAATAAGAATATACCTAAGAATATTTTTACCTTTTTAAATAATTATTTTAATTGGACATCTAGACATAATGAATTATTATCTATATATCCATCTCTAAAAATTGATATATTATTTAATAAACTTTATTTAAGCGAACCTTTAAGTTATGACTGCTTAAACAATATAGATTCTAATAATCTAGAAGAATATATAGATCTTCGTTCATTTGCCTACGATTTAATTAACACAAACTCAAAAGATGCTGAAGAATATCTAAATAAAGCCTTAAAGATATATAATCAAGACTTTGAATTATATAAATTATTTGGACAATATTATTTAAATAATAAGTTATACAGTAAATCAATTGAAAACTTTGAAATTGCACTTTCTCTTAAGGATGATGATTATTACTCTATATGCAGCCTAGCTTTATTACTTACAAAGGTAGAAAAATATAAAGATGCCCTTTATTATTTAAATAAAAGTGTAAATACACCTGCTGGTAGTATGTTGCTTGATAATGAAGATTTTCTAACTAAATATGCAATTAGCTTTTATTATACAAATAACTTAACTAATGCAAAAAAATATTTTAAAAAATTATATAAATTAAATTCTAATTTAAAGTTTATAAATTTATACTTAAAAAATATAAATGATAGGTTATCAGGAAAAAAAAGAGAAGTAATTCCTATAGATGCCCTTAAAGATCCTAATTATTCTACTTCAAAATTTACAAATAAAACAAAAAATAAATTACTTAATATCGTTACTAAATTTAAACATAGCCTTGCTAACTAATAATACAATAGTCCATTGATATCTCCTTATACAAAAAGTGACATCTAAATATACTTCTATATAAAGATGCCACTTTCTTTTTCCTTTTATTTATTATTTTTCTCTTTATAGTTCATTATACATTCTTTGCAAATACAAGCTTTTCCTCGTAAACTTTCTGGTATTTGCTCCATTAACTCCTTAGGAACTTTAACTTTTTCACACCAACAGCTTCCATGTGATAACCCGTTCTCATATGCACAATTATTAGGTTTCCCACAAATAGGGCAAATACTTCTATTAATTTCCATTATATTTACCTTCCTTTTTAGCTTATTTTATTTTGCATAAAATATAAATATACTCTTTACTTTTACATCACTTCTAAATTCTCTTTATTATCCATATAACTAATTATATTATTATCATAACTTTTATTAAGTATTTTTACATTATATATTTCATTCACTAATATAAGTTTATATTCTTCACTATAACAATATAAACACAAGCCTTCTTTTCTTAAAACATATGAAATTGGAATTATAACAAATTTTCCTTTTCTTGTTTCTATCTCTATAAAATATTTATTATCTAAAGCTTTATCAATTTCCTTGCAAATTTCACTTTTAGTATCAAACTTTTCCTCATATAAATCTACTATGAATCTATCTTTAAGTTTACCTAAAATTTCGGAGCACTTATCATTATCTACTATTCTAAATTTATCAATTAAAAATGAATCGTCTATATTCTTACTTATTCTTTCACCAATATATAACGCAAAAATTAATGATTCATAATCAGTATATTTTAACATTTGTCGTCTTATTACATAATTATCATCTATCTCAACACCCCCATTTTGTCCCCTATGAATTATTATGGGAATGCCTAATATTGATAGCTTATCTAAATCTCTTTTTATAGTTCTTGTAGATACGTTGAAAATTCTTGAAAGTTCATTAATTGTAACTTTAGAATTACTTCTCAATAGGTAAAACACAATATCTAATAATCTCATTACTTTTACCTTTCACCTTTTTTAGTTCTACTATACTTATTTATTATTTTTTAACCAATTAATAGCACAATATGTATGCATAGCTGCTCCTGTAACTAATATATCTTCATTAAATACTACTTTTTCGTTATGCATAGGTTCACCATATGAAGGGTTTTCTTGTTTCGTACCTGCACCTAACATAAAATAAACACTTGGAACCTCATATGAATAAGATGCGAAATCTTCTGATCCCATTCCGCCTCCTTCAAATAAACAAACAGCCCTTTCGCCTACTAACTCCTTCACATAAGATGAAAGCTCTTTAGCTAAATCAGTATCATTAGCTAATGGTGGTACTGATGATAGTTCTATTAATTTAGCCTCTCCTCTAAACATTTTAGCAGTAGATTCAACTATATCTTTAATTCTGTTAAATATGAATTCTCCAACTTCTTTATCTAAACTTCTTATAGTACCTTCCATAATAACTTCTCCTGGTATTATGTTTGGTGCTTCTCCTCCTACAAACTTTCCTATAGTTACAACTGCAGGCTTTGTAGCTGATATTTCTCTAGCTATTATTTCTTGTAAAGATATATATATATGAGCTGCTATATTAATTGGATCTACTCCAAGTTCAGGCATTGCTCCATGACATCCTGTTCCATTTACAACTATTCTAAATCTATTGCAGCCTGCTATACTAGTTCCTAAACCACATAATACAAGATTTGAAGGTGTTCCAGAATGTACATGCATTGCCATTGCTGCATCAACTTTAGGATTTTCAAGTACTCCTGCTTCTAACATTTTTTTTGCTCCAGTAAACCCTTCTTCATCTGGTTGGAATACTAACTTAATAGTTCCTTCTATTTCATCTTGATTTTCTTTAAGTAACTTTGCAGCTCCTAGAAGCATTGCTGTATGCATATCATGTCCACAAGAGTGCATACAACCATTATTTGATTTAAAATCGCATTCAGTAGCTTCCTCCATTGGAAGTGCATCCATATCAGCTCTTAATAAAAATGTTTTTCCTGGTTTATTTCCTTCTATTGTAGCAACTATACCACTTTCACATATTTCTTTTGGATCATATCCAAACTCTCTTAGCTTCTCCATTACATAAGCTTTTGTTTTAGGTAATTCTGCACCTACTTCAGGATTTTCGTGAATAGTTCTTCTATAACTTATAATATCATCTTTTATTAATTTGGCTTGTTCTATAAATTTATTCATATCCATACCTCATTTACTTTTAAATTAACTTTAAATTTTATTTATTTTTATGAATTAATTCACTTTTAATTTATATAGTATTCTCTAAATAAGACATCTATAGTCTAGATTTTTTTTATTTAAAAAATTTTAACAAAATCAAAAATTATATTACCTTAAATTTTTAAATTCATTATGACATACCTTCTTAATTTTTATAAATACAATATTGTATCGTTACAAAGCTTCTAAAATTGATTTTCCCAAATTCTTCTTTTATAATTAATATTTAAAGGATGTGAAAAGAATGATGGGATTTAATCAAAAAAAAATAGCTCTTATAAATGATATAACAGGTTTTGGTAGATGTTCCATAGCCGTTTCATTGCCTATTATTTCAGCACTTAAAGTTCAATGTTGTTTCATACCAACAGCTATACTTTCAAACCACACTGGATTTAATAACTTCTTTTTTGAAGATTATACTCCTAAAATGAAAGAATATATTAATAATTGGGAAATCCTTGGATTAAACTTTGATGGAATATGCACAGGCTTTTTAGGTTCTAAAGAACAAATTAAGATAGTAATAGACTTTTTAGAGAAATTTAAAACTGATAATAATATAGTTTTAATAGACCCTGTTATGGGAGACTATGGCAAGCTTTATTCTACTTATACAGATGAAATGTGCAAAGAAATGCAAAACCTAATTAAATATGCAGATGTATTAACACCCAACCTTACTGAACTTTGTAGATTATTAGATTTATCTTATCCTGCTGATACTCCGACACACGAAGAATTATATTTATTATGTGAAAGATTATCTCTTCAGGGTCCAAGTAAAATAGTAATTACTGGATTACAAAGACAAGGAGCAATAGAAAATTTTATATTTGAAATTAATAAACCTTATAAAATTATAGAGGTTGAAAAAATAGGGGAAGACCGTTCAGGAACTGGTGATGTTTTCTCTTCTATTGTATCTGCTAGTCTTGTTAAAGGTGAAGATTTTGCAGATGCAGTAAAAAAAGCAACAGATTTTATTAGTAAATCATTAAAATTTACTACTGATTTAAACTTACCAGATAACTATGGTGTTTGCTTTGAAGAATTCTTAACTGAATTAAAATAATATAAAAGGATGGGGTAATATGGTTATTCTATATACTAGTGATAATGGAAATTTTATAAACTTAAAAAATATAACAATTGAAGAAATGGAATCTAATGGTATAAAGAAAAATATATATGTAAATTTGACTAACCGTTGTCCATGTGCATGTACATTTTGTTTAAGACAAACTAAAAAAATGCTTGAATCTAATAGCCTATGGTTGGAAAAAGAGCCAACAGTAGATGAAGTAATTAGTGAGTTTGAATCTATTGATATAGATCTTTATGATGAAATTATTTTCTGTGGGTTTGGAGAACCAACTGAAAGATTAGATGCAATAATTGAAGTTTCTAAATATATAAAAGATAGAAACCCAAAAATTCCAATTAGAATTAATACTAATGGTCTTGGAGATTTAATTAATAAAAAAGATATTGCACCTTTACTAAAAGGATTAATTGATACAGTTTCTATAAGCCTTAATGCACCAACAGCTAAAGAATTTTATGAAATAACTAAGAGTAAGTTTGGAATTGAATCTTATGATGCCATGAAAAAATTCGCTGTATCATGTAAGTCTTATATTCCTAATGTTGTATTCACCGTTGTTGATTGTATTGGTGAAGAAGATATTAAAGCAAGTCAAAAAATATGTGATGATTTAGGAATAAAACTAAGAGTTAGACCTTTTGAATAAAATATAAATAAAAGCTATATCTAAATTAAAAATTTTATTTTAGATATAGCTTCTTAATTTACTCTTTTGATACCTTCTTAATTGTTCATTTATTTTACTATCAGACTTTTTATTAGATAAATACATAAATTTATATTAAATAAGAAATATAAACTCTTTCTTTATCTACCCTTAATTCTGCATCAACTTCATAAACTTCTTTTATAAGCTCTTTTGTTAATACATTCTTTGGATTACCATACTTAATAACTTCTCCATCCTTCAAAACATATATTTTATCACAATACATAGCTGCAATATTCAAGTCATGAATAGCTGCAATTACCTCAATATTTAAATTCTTAACTATTCTCATAAGTTGAAGTTGATATTTTATATCCAAATGATTCGTTGGCTCATCTAAAATTAAACATTGTGGCTGTTGTGCCAAAGCTCTTGCAAGTATTACTCTTTGTTGTTCACCACCTGATAAACTTTGAAAAGATCTATCCTTAAACTCCAGCATATCAACCTTTTTTAAAGCTTCATTTACAATATCATAATCCTCTTTATTATCTCTTTCCATAAACTTTTTATGAGGAGATCTTCCCATTAAAACAATATCTTTAACAGTAAAATCAAAATTATAATTATTATGTTGAGATAATACGGCTAATTTTTTTGAACTTTCTTTTACTGTCATATCTTTTATATCTACTTCATCTAACAGTATTGCTCCATCATTAGGCTTTAATACTCTATATATACATTTTAGCAAAGTTGATTTTCCACTTCCATTAGGCCCTATTATTCCTACAACTTCCTTATTATCTACCTCTATATTTATACCTTTTAATATATTGTTTTTTTCTAAAGTAATATTTATATTTTCAGCTTTTATATTCATTACTTATTACCACCAAACCCATAATTCTTTTTAATCATAAGCCATACAAATAACGGTGCTCCTATTATTGATATAACTATTCCAATAGGTATTTCTGTACCCTTTATCAAAATTCTAGAAATAACATCTGCCCATATTAAAATTATTGCTCCTAACAAAGCTGCTATTGGTATTATTTTTTTATGGTCAGTTCCAAAAATAATTCTAACTATATGAGGTATTATAAGCCCAATAAATCCTATCATTCCTGATACATAAACCAATAGCCCTATCATAAGTGAAGTTATTAATAGATATATAATTCTAAACTTATGCAAATCTGTACCTAATGTAATCGATACTTCATCTCCTAATAACATTAAGTTTAAAGTCCTATATTGAGTCATAAAAAATATTACTCCTAAAATAATAATAGGTAATATAAATGCTATTTCATTCCATTTTGCTCCAGCTAAGCTGCCCATTAACCAAAAAGTTATTGTTTTTAACTTTTGTGAATCATCTGATATATAAACTAGAAAACTTGAAAAAGAACTACAAACAGAACTTAATGCCATTCCTGCCAAAAGTAGCTTTATAGAGTTACTCCTTCCACCTATATTAGATATCATTAAAACTAATACAGAAACTCCAAAAGCTCCAGTAAAGCCCATTATACCAATTGAATTACTTCCAAACACACTTCCTATACCTAATACTACTGCAAGTGTTGCTCCTAAAGATGCACCTGATGAAACCCCTAATATATATGGATCAGCCAATGGATTTTTAACTATTGCTTGCATTACAATACCAACTACTGATAATCCTACTCCAACGGCTATAGCTAACACTATTCTTGGCATTCTTATAAGCCATACTACATCTGCCACAGCACCTGTCCCAATAGATGAATCTCCAATATTCAATAATTTATATAGTATAACTTGATAAACCTCTTTTATACTAATATCAACAGATCCAATTGTAACAGCAAAGCCTATTGATAAAAAAAGTATAACTAATAGTATGACAGAAGCCCCTATATATATAGGAACTTCTTTAAAAAACTTATTTCTCATTTTCATATAATCCATTTGCAAAAGTATTTATACCATCTATAGTTCTTATTCCACTAGAATACATATCACCTAATGGTATAGAATAAACTCTTTTGTTTTTAACTGCTGAAAGGCTTGCAAATGCTGGATTTTCTAATATCTTGTTTATTTCTTCAACTGGAACATTTTCATTTCCTCTATCCATGTAAGAAACAAAAATACAATCTGGATTTAATTTAATTAAATCTTCTGCCCCTATATTTCCACCCTCTGGATTTAAAAGTTCTGCTCCTAATTTTGTTACCATATCTCCAGCTAAAGTTTTAGAACCATATGTGTATATTTCATCATCATAAAACTCTATTACCATAGCACTTTGCTTTTCTTCATTACTTACTTTTGAAGAAACCTCACTTACAGTTGATGTAATCTCATCTACTAAAGCTTGAGCTTTTTCTTCTACATTAAAAATCTTTCCTAAATTTAATATATCATTTATTTCATTTTCTATAGTTCTTTCTGATACTACACCACTATTTAATGACATATACGTATTTACACCATTTTCATTCCAATAGTCAATATCCCCTAATCTTTTATCATCAAATATAGAATACCAACTTAATATAAAATCTGGTTTTTCCATTATTATTGTTTCCTTTGCTGGAGTAAAATCCTCTAAATAATTTACTTTACTAAAAGCATCTTTATATTCATCTTTAACGTCATGATCTAAACCTGCGGCTGCAACTATTTTATCTTCTAATCCTAAAGCTAACAAAGTTTCTATAGAATTTTGATAAATAGCTACTACTCTTTCCGGTGCCTTATCAAAAGTTATTTCAACAGGTTCTTTCGAATAATTATAAGTTGTTATAGTTACTGGGTAATGTGAGTCATTATTTTCTTGAGACTGTAAATTTGAATCTACATCTCCTGACTCTTGATTGCTTGTCCCACAAGAAACAAGTCCTAAGATAAGCATTGTGCTTAATAGAATTGCTGTTAAGTTTTTAATTTTTTTCATCTTTGTCTCCCTTTATCTGTTTATATTTGTTTATTTCAATATAAAGATATAAGGATACTCTTACTTGTTTGATATTTAATTTTTATTAATATCACTCTTTTACCGAAGAGTATCGATATTATAATACTGGCAAGTCTCCTGACTTATAGATCATCACGTTATTTCTCCTTCTCAAGCATATATGCTCAATGGATTATCTTGAAATAACATTCCCTAAATACAGTAGCGGCACTGTGTAGGACTTTCACCTAACTTCCTTTTTAATAAAAATAGATATTTATATATATCTATTTCTAACCAATATTATTTTATTATCGTTATATTTAACAACTAACTAAGTATATCTAAATATATTAAATTTGTCTATATCCAACTGTAAAATTATAGTATTTAAAAACACTATAATTTTACAACTTAATTTTAAATTCTATAATCTTATTATATAAATTTTTATTTTAGTTCTATTCTTTCTAAATCATAGGGAACAAATACTTGTCCATCATAAACAGATTTTGCTTCTTCACTATAAAGCTTTTTACGCTCTGGAAGCTTCTTATCTTCTGTATGATATAAAACTAAATTTTCTACATTAAGTTCCTTTGCAAGTTTTCCTGCCTCAATAGGTGTACTATGATTTTTTTCATAAGGCTTAAATATTTCTCTATCAGCATATAAGCAAAATGCTTCTGAAAGCAACCAATTGCAGTTTTCAACATACTCTTTAGAAATCTCCTTATATGGCTCATCTCCAAGACAAACTAATGTCTTTTTATTTGGAAGAACTGCCTTGAATCCAAATTGCTTATCCTTAGTGGATTCTATATCAAAGAATTCTATATTCATTCCTATAACATCTATTTTATCTCCATGACATACTTCACAAATATTAATACCATTACCAACAAATTTTAATAATTTTTTAGTTAACATCATATTACTTAAAGTATTTAATATATTAACAACTTCATTATGTCCGTATATATTAAATTCACCCTCATATTTTCCTTCATTCATTAATGATGCATACTTTCTTATTATCCATATTGCTCCAATTATATGATCTGTATGCCCATGTGTAACAAACATCCCTTTAATATTTTTATAATTAATTTCAGCTTTTTCTAATTGGGCTAATATTCCGTTTCCACCACCTGCATCTACTAAGAAATACTCGTTATTATTTCTTAATGCAAAACAAGTATTATAACATTTTGTTACCATTGCAGAACCTGTTCCTAACATAATCAATTCCATATTCATACTATGTACCTCTTTCTAGTAAAAATTTTCTTATATCTATCTTACATAAATATATAATAAATAAAAAGTTAATTTTTCAAAGTTATGTTAATTCTATAAATATCAAATATTACTTCATACAAAAATTCACCATAATTTTATGGTGAATTTCCACTAAATTATACAGTTAATAAATCTTCTATTTCTTCCATATTATTTGATGTTATAACTAATATATCATCTGGAAGAATTACTGTATTTCCATTAGGAACTATTACTTCCCCTCTTCTTTTTATCATAACTATAAGAACATCATCAGGAATATTGGCATCTTTTATGGCTCTATTAATTAAACTACTTTTTTTCTCAACAGAAACCTCTGTTAATGTGGTACTCTTTTCTTCTTTATATTCATTGAAATGTTTAAGCTTATTTCCTGATAATACCAATATATCTCCTGGTAAAATTTCTGTAGACCCATTTGGTACAAATACATCGCCATTTCTCTTTATCATTACCACAAGAATATCTTCAGGTATATTAGCATCCATTATTGTTTTATTAGCTATAATATTATGCTCATCGATTGTAAACTCTATAAGCCTTGTACTCTTATCTTCTTTATAATCATTAAAAGTCTTTAAAACAGACTCCTCATTATCTATTAAATCTAATTTTTTAGCTAATCTTGGAATAACTGTACCTTGTACAGCCACTGAAAATAATGCTATAAAAAATATTATATGAAAAATATCATTATTTATTGCAACTCCATATGTTTCAGCAAATATTGCAAAAACTATTGATGCTGCACCTCTTATCCCTACCCATGATACAAAAACTTTTTCTTTTATAGGTGTCTTAAACCAATATAAAATACTAAATATTGCAACTGGCCTTGCTACAAAAATCATAAATAGTGAAATTGATATTCCCTTAACCATAACTGATGGTATCTTAGATGGAAATGCCACTAATCCAAGTAAAAAGAATAACATAATTTGCATAATCCATGATATTCCATCAAAAAATTGAAATATACTTTTCTTATGTGGTATCTTTGCATTTCCTATTATAATACCTGTAATATAGACACTTAAATATCCATTTCCTGAAAAATATTCACTTAATGAATAAGATAACACTGCTATAGCAGTTACAAAGATTGGATAAAACCCTTCTATTTCAAATTTAGCATGCCTCAATAAATAAATAGATAATTTAGCTAAAACAACTGAAACTACTATTCCTACTATAACTTGCTTTATTATCATTGGGATTATATTACCATATCCCCCACCAGCCATTAACCCTAATATTATTACTGTAAGCATATATGCACATGGATCATTACTACCACTTTCTAACTCTAACATAGATGCAATTGATCCTCTCAAATTTAACTGCTGAGATCTTAATATTGCAAATACAGATGCTGCATCTGTAGACCCAACAATTGATCCTATAAGTAATCCTTCTAACAATGTTGTTTTAAATACAAAAAAACAAAATAATCCTGTTAATAGTGCTGTAAAAACAACCCCTAATGTTGACATAAAAATTGATTGTATTGCAACTGGTTTAGCCATACTCCAATTAGTACCAAATCCTCCATAAAACATTATAAATATCAATGCTATGGTACTTATTTTACTAGCCAATTGATAATCATTAAAATATATACCTACAAGCCCATCAGATCCAAATAACATTCCAAACACTATAAATACTAAAAGAATTGGCACCCCAAACTTATATAATATTTTAGTAGAAGTTATACACATTAATAATACTAATGCACAGATAATCATTACTTTTATCATATATTACCCCCTTCATAAAATTTTCATATTTAATACCCTTCTTTTTATAATATTCATGATTTTATTTATCTGAGTATAAATTTTTTTAAAATTTAAAATTCAAAACTTTTTATCATTAAAAAATACAAAAGCAGTTAGCCCTAATTCTATAAGATTTTGTCTTTTTAAATATACTTATATATGGGAAGTTAGTGGTAGAAGCTATTGGACTTTCTTACTTAATGTAGATAGACGCTCTGTATCAGGTTTTAGATGGCTTGGCTTTTCTTGGGTTTACTTTGGATTAGATTTAAGAAGAATAGACTCATTTATATGTTATAGATTTGATGATGATTGTGAAGATTATGAAAACTTAAGAAATAATAATTTGTCATTAGAAAGCAGTAAAAAAGAATACTCTATAAATGGTACTAAAAATATTTATACTAAAACATTGGCCTCTATAGATATTCCTGAAATTAAAGAAGATTATATAGAACAAACTATAGGATATATAGATAATGATAAGATTAAATCAGAAATTCCATGTTTAAAATATAGAAATACTAGCTATAGAATTACTTTAGATGTAAGTTATCCAAATACTTATAATGAATCTTTAAAGTCCAAAATAAATGAAATGGCTAATAATGCAAGTACTACTGCTATAGATACCTTTACTTCATTTAGAAGTAGTGACTTTTATTTAAATCCTTTAGAAAAATTAAATGAATTTAATGAATATAAAAGAAATGATTTAGAAGTTACCTATTCAATAAAAGAAGAAAAAATAACTACTAACTGGCAACCATATACTTACTACACACCTTTACCTTATTAAAAATTAATACATTAAATAAAAATTGCTATTTTACCTTTGGTGAAAGATAAAATAGCAATTTTTTATATCTACATAATATCAAAGTTAATCCTCCAATATATATTTATTAAATTTATATGATTATGCTATAATCTAAATAATATATTAGGAGGTGTTTTTTATGAAAGTATATAATAGAAATGAGGTGTTATTATGGCTGCTTTTATAAAAAAGCAACAATTTAATTATATAAAAAAGTGTTTATCTGACTTAAATAATGCTTTTAGAAATTGTGTAGATAGTAATATTGTTGAAACTACAAAAATTATTGCACAAGATAAAATCTTAGCTTTCTTTGATAATTTATCAGAAGAAGAAAAAGAAATTCTTAATATAAGTAAAATAACTGAACCATTACATATTGATGGATACTTAAAAGATTTAGATCAGTATGTATATGGTATGCCTAATATAACAAAGAGTGATCTTACTAAAATATTTAAAAAGGAAAAGAAACTTAAAATTCCTGATTTAAATATCCAAGATTCAAAGCTTGTATATTTAGGATGGATTGATGAAGCAACAAAAAAACTTCTTATTACTTATAATATGGATGGAAAACTTTTAGGTATGGCTTGTAGACTTACCTCGCCTAAACCAAATAGTGCCAATGTATGTACTCTTTGTAATCATATTGCCTCCGAAAGTGAAGTTGCATTTGTTTCACCTATTTGCAAACCCAAAAGTGAAGATGATTATAAATCACTTGGTTTTTACGTATGTTTAAATAGCGATAAATGTAATGAAAGAATTACTTCTACTGAAAAACTTGAAAAACTCTTAAAAGCCGTTAATAGAATAAAGTAATGTAATTAAATATTAAAAAAACAGATGAAATTAAAGTAACCTCTTTAATTTCATCTGTAATAATAATTTTATATTTAATGTCTTCTTGCAAAATCAACAAATACAAATTTATCTGGTCTATGTCTTGATTCCGTATATTGAAATAAACTTGTATCATCTAAATATGTGTAGCTTTTTACTACTACTATCATATCAAAGCCCTTCATATCTAGATATTTTTTATCTTCTTCAGTTGCATTTTGAACTGTTATTTCCTTTTTTGCATATGCAATTTTTAATCCCAATACACCTTCTATATATTCATATAAGGAATTCTTACATACATCATATGTAAGATTATCTACAAACCTTTTAATCATATAATCTTTATCTAAAATTACCTTCTCTCCATCAAATGATCTTGTTCTAATAATCTTCCACACCTTTTCATCCTCAGTAATTTCCAATCCTCTTGCTATATTTTTTTGGGGATATATGCAATCCAAAAACTCAACAAAAGTTTCTATATTACTAGTAGACTTTTGAGCAATTTCTTTAAAACTAACCACTCCTGATACTGGAAAGTTAAATTTATTTATATCTAATACAAAAGATCCTTTGCCTTTAGTCTTTTGTATATATCCATTTTGCTCTAACATGTTTAAGGATTTTCTAACAGTATCTCTAGATACATTATATTGATCCATTAGCTCTTTTTCTGACGGCAACTTATCATTGCTTTGATATTCTTTGCTTTCTATTTTATTTACTATAATGTTATATATATTTAAATACTTTTTATCCATTTATATCACCATAGTAATTTTATCATATAAATATGCTATTTCTCAATATAATAAACTATTGATTCATATGGTCTAAGAGTCATTTCCTTATTTAATTTAACTTCATTAGAGTAGTTAGATATTAATACCTTAACATTATTATTTTCTAATAATTGAGATGGAATATCTACCTTTGCCTCTTCTCCATAGAAATTATTTAAAACAACTAATGTCTTATTTTCATAATTTCTAGTATATCCAAGTACTTTATTATTATCTTCTAAAATCATATTAAAATTACCCTTTGAAATAACATCATATTCTTTTCTTAATGATATTAATTTCTTATAATGATAGAATATGGAGTTATCATCTTTAAGAGCATCTTCTGCATTTATTTCTTTATAAGATTTTGCTACTGGTATCCATGGTGTTCCAGTTGTAAATCCAGCATTTTCTTCACTATTCCATTGAATTGGAGTTCTTGAATTATCTCTTGATTTTGATCTTAAAATTTCTAAAATATCAGCTTCTGATTCACCTTGCTCTTTTAATATATTATAATAATTTATTGACTCAACATCTCTATACTCTTCTATTGTATCAAAGTAAGGATTAGTCATTCCAAATTCTTCACCTTGATAAATATATGGTGTTCCTCTCATCATATGAATAGTTGTGGCTAACATTTTACCACTTTCATTATGATATTTTTTATCATTTCCAAATCTTGATATTACTCTAGGTTGATCATGGTTACACCAGAATACAGCACTCCATCCATTACCTTCTTGCATTCCTTCTTGCCATTCTTTAAATATATCTTTTAACATTTTAAAATCAAAGTCCATCATTGTCCACTTATCACCATTTTTATAATCAACCTTTAAATGGTGGAAATTAAATACCATTGATAATTCCTTTTCATCTGGATTTGAATACTTTATACAATTATCAACAGATGTTGAAGACATTTCTCCAACTGTTATTACATCTTCATGTCTACCAAATGTATTTTTATTAAGTTCCTTTAAATATTCATGAATATTAGGTCCATCCGTATAAAATCTTCTTCCATCACCTATATTGTCATCTTCAAATATTTCTGGTTTAGAAATAAGATTAACTACGTCTAGCCTGAACCCCTTTACTCCTTTATCTAACCAGAAGTTTACTACCTTATATATTTCATCTCTAACTTCTTTATTGTCCCAATTTAAATCACCTTGTGTAACATCAAATAAGTGAAGGTAATATTCATTAAATTCTTCTACATATTCCCATGCATTACCTCCAAATTTTGAAACCCAGTTAGTTGGAGGTTCGTTATTTTTTCCTTCTTTAAATATATAAAAATCTTTATATTTCTTGTCACCTTTTAATGCTTTTTTAAACCATTCATGTTCTGTTGAAGTATGATTAAATACCATATCCAACATAATATCTATATTTCTTTTCTTAGCTTCTACTACAAGCTTATCGAAATCTTTCATAGTTCCCATTCTAGGATCTATTTTATAATAATCTGCTACATCATATCCATTATCTTTTTGAGGAGATACATAAACAGGAGTTAACCATATATAATCTACACCAAGTTCTTTTAAATAATCTAATTTTTCTGTTACTCCGTTTATATCTCCAATTCCATCTCCATTTGAATCATTAAATGACTTAGGGTATATTTGATAAACTACACTTTCTCTAAAATCTTTCATTTTAACTATCTCCTTATTCTAGCAAATAATGGATGATATATATCCATCACTTTATTTGACTTCAATATATCATCCTTATATTATCAATTTCAATCTATTTCTTAGCTTAATTTTTTTCTACCAACAATTACTGTTAACACAAATGGAACTACTATGGCTACTACCATCGCTACAGCAAACATTAACATGTGTTGTGGTTGAATTGAAAGTATTCCTGGAATTCCTCCAATACCTATTGCATTAGCCATTACTCCACTTGCAACTGATATTACAGCAGCAATTCCTGATCCAATCATTCCACATATAAATGGGAATCCATACTTTAAGTTAACACCAAATAATGCTGGTTCTGTTACTCCTAAGTATGCTGAAATACATGCTGGTATTGAAACTTGCTTTTCTTCTTCATTTTTTCTTTGTAAGTATATCATTGCAAGTACTGCTGAACCTTGAGCTATATTTGATAGCGCAATCATTGGCCATAATAATGTACCACCAACTTGTGACATTAATTGAAGATCAATAGCATTTGTCATATGATGTAAACCAGTAATAACTAATGGTGCATAAACAAATCCAAATACACCTGCAAATAACCAACTAAATGATGATGTTAACCCTGAATATACTACAGTTGAAATCATATCCCCAATTTTCCAGCCTATAGGACCAAGTACTGTATGTGCAATAAGTACTGATGGTACTAATGCAAAGAATGGTACTATTATCATAGAAATAGCTGCTGGTGATATTTTTCTAAAGAATTTCTCTAAGTAAACTAATACGAACCCTGCTAAAATTGCTGGAATAACTTGCGCTTGATAACCAATCATATTAACTTTAGCAAATCCAAAATCCCAGAATGGAATATCAGCTCCACCAGATACTGCATAAGCATTTAAAAGCTGTGGTGATACTAATGTAATACCTAATACTATACCAAGTATTTGAGTAGTTCCCATCTTCTTAGTTATAGCCCATACTATTCCTACAGGTAGGAAGTGGAATATTGCTTCACCAATTAGCCATAAGAAACTATGAGTTCCTGCCCAAAATTGTGATATTTCAATTAAAGTCTTTGTACCATTTTCAAAGAACTTTACATCACCAATAATATTTCTAAATCCTAATATAAGACCTCCAACTATAATTGCTGGAATAAGTGGTGAAAATATTTCTGCTAAATTTGCCATAAGTCTTTGAATAAAAGTCATATTTGATTTTGCTGCATCCTTAGCATTTTCTTTACTTACACCTTCAACACCTGAAACCTTTACAAAGTCATTATAAAAATCAGTTACTGTATTTCCTATTATTACTTGGAATTGACCAGCTTGAATGAAAGTTCCCTTTACAGATTTTAATGATTCTATTTTTTCCTTATCTGCTATACTTGTATCTTTTAACACAAATCTCATACGAGTTACGCAATGTGTAACTGCACTAATATTTTCTTTACCACCTACATATTGCAATAACGCTTTTGAGTCGTCAATATATTTTCCCATCGGTTTGCCTCCTCATCAAAACATATACGTACATGTACACCTTATGTTTTAATAATAACTTGTACGTATATGTTTGTCAACACTTTTTTGAAATAGTTTTCATAAGGTAATTTTATCCTTTTATTTTTATATAAGAATATCTTCACCAGTAAATAAAGCTCTCTTTGCATTATTCCTTCATTCAAATTATTTTATAATTAACTCTAAAATACACCACTAGAATATTTATTTCTTAACTTTAAAACCCCTTAATAAATAAACACTATATAAAACAAAAAATCTCTTTAATACTGCCTATTCATTCTAATAAATATTAAAATCAAAAATAAAACACAGTATAAAAGAGATTTAAATTATTATAAAATAATATCTTTAATTAATTATTTTAACATTATTCAGTTATTTTTTATATTCCTTATATTAAATGCCCATCTTAATAAATTTTACTGCATTTAATCCTATCATTTGAGCTGGTATCCCAGTATTACCATCTGGTAAAATTGGTGATATTGAAAGATCTGCTACTTTAAGATTTTCTGTTCCAAAAACATTTAAATATCTATCTACAACACCTTCTAAAATATTATTCCCCATTCTACATTGTCCACCATAATGATCTACATTAGTATAAGATGCTCTTACATAATTAGCTAATCTCTTTCTCTTTTCACTTTCATCTTGTAAATTAAATATTTCTTCTGGTGGATATACAACTCTGTATATTCCATTTGGATCTAATTGACGAGCCTTCATAAAAACATTAAACATATCAATATATTTATCTATCATATAATTTAAATCATTAATATCTTCTAAAGGATTTAATTGAATTGATGGATAAGCCTCCGGATCACTATGAGCTATTAGAATAGATCCCCTACTTCTAGGATTAAGATCAAGAAGTACTGTACTTGTAATATTAGTTGGATTTAGAGGATTCAGTTCCCAATTATTACTAAGCACATCTTGAATTGGTAATAAGGCAGGAGCTGGAAAACCTATTAATTGAAGTCTACGACTTTCTATTGTTCCTCGTTGAAAAGCCCCCATTATTGCTGGAATAGGATCTAAAGAAATAACTGGTAAAAGTCTACTTGTTTCTACTTCTACTCCAATTGGGGAATAAAACTGACTTTGTAAATTATAACCTACATTAGGACTATCTACTAAAGTCTTTATTCCAACTTCCGCTAAATCTTCTGACTTTCCTATACCAGAGCGCTGTAAAATAACTGACGAAAAAATACCTGCTGAAATAACAACACCTTTTTGTGCATAAGCTCTTTCACATACCCCATTTTTAATAAACTCAACACCTATGGCAACTTTAATATTATTTCTTTCTTTAAATAAAACCTTATTTACAGTTGATTTAGTAAAAATAACCAACTTCCTCCCATAAACACCGTATTCATCTGATTCATTCTCATTACCTTGTGTTACAATATTTTTATTTAAATATCCAGTTGCAGTAGAAGATCGCACAAAACTTCCTGAAATCTCTTACTGATTATATTGATTCTTTAAAAATGCACACTCTCCTATTCCAGTATTATAATCTTCTACTACCGGCAAAGATAAAACATCTGATACGGCTTTTGTTAAAGTGTTGATAATACTATTTTCAGGAATAATTTGTTGCCTTATAAATATAGGCCCATTTATCCCTCTTTCATTTGCCTCTTGGCTATCACCTGTATAAGTCTCATTTTTCTTAAATAATGATTTTACACTATCATAACCCCATTGATTACCAAACATATTTCCCCACTGATCATACAATTCTTTACTTCCTCTTACTGCTTCCATGAAATTATGCTGAGAACCTCCTCCAATTGCCCTTCCATTTCTTAATCTACTTTGCCTTGCAATAATATTCTCTGTTTTAGAAAGCATATTATAGGAAAGTTTATTATCATTAGATAATAGTTCTGCCTCAACAATAGAGGGATTAGGGTTAGGGATATTAGTTCCAGCTTCAAGCAAAAGGACCGAAGTCCTTTTATCATCAGTTAATTCTTTTGCAATTACTCCACCAGCAGTTCCTGCTCCAACAACTATATAGTCAAAACAATAACTCTCATTTTTACTCACCAAACTCACTTCTCCTTTGTTTAATTAATGTCATTATATTATATGAAAGCCTTAAACAAAGGTACCATAATATTAATTATATTATATTATATTAAATTTAATTCAAATTAAATCTGAATATGAAAATAGGATTAGACTTAAATATCTAATCCTATCATTTATAATAATTCTTATAATCTTAATTAATTGAATTTATAATATTAATAAACTTACTCAATTAACCTTTTCAATATAATGGCAATTTACATCAATATGATTAAGAAAAACAAGTAGTCTTTCATAAAGTGGATTTACCTCATCTCCGAACTTTACTTCTAAATACTCTCCTATTTCTTTAACAGTTTTAATTCCATCAATCTGTGTAAATACTTCACTACTAATCTTATCAAGGGCAATCTCCTTATATAAAGGAATTTTGAACCTTAACTTTCTAAAAAATTTTTGAATTTTATGATCTTGTTTTTCAAAAATTGTAACTATTCCATTATCATCAATCTTATACTCAACATTATCACAAATTCTAAATTTTAAATTTAGAATCTCTTCATTATTTTTCATTACCCTTCACCTTTGACATCATAATTGGAACTGTAGTAGCTATAACTAAAATAACTAACAATATTATTCCCATCATGTTGCTAGAAGCAAATCCAGTTGGAGTCATTGGTTTTATTAATCCTGTTACTTGTAGTATAATTCCTAATAATCCTATAATAGAGCCACCTGCAACAAGACCTGATGAAAGACTTATTCCATTTGCAACTCTAACTTCTTCATCTTCCTTAGTCTTACTCATTTTTTCAACAAATACACGTATTAATGCCCCAACTAAAATAATTGTAGTTGTTGCTATAGGTAAATAAAATCCTATTGCAATTGTCATTATTGGTAAATCTAATAAGAATAAGAATAATGCCATAACAACACCAACTAAAATCATTGGCCATGGTAGGTTTCCTGACATTATTCCTGAAGTTAATGTAGACATTAAGTTCGCTTGTGGTAATGCAAATGGTGCATCTGCTCCAGTAATTTTTAATTGACTAGAAAGTAATAGTATTGTTCCTGTAGTAACAATAACTCCTACAATAGTTGCTATAGCAAAATAATTTTGCATTTCTTTTTTACTTCCACCTATAACATAAGTTACTTTTTGCGATTGACTATATCCACCTGCTACTGATATTGCAACAACCATAAATGCTGCAAATAAAAGTAATGATTTATTATCTGCTTGACCTGTCCATCCCATTATTACAAACACTAATGTTAATATTACTAATGAAGCAATTGTCATTCCTGAAACAGGTAGATTTGAAGTTCCTATTGTACCAGTTAAACGACCAGCAACTATTACAAATAATAATGATAATATTAATGAAACAATAGCAGATACTATTGCCATTACAATACTTTGTGAGATAAATAATCCTGCTACAAATGCTATTACAACACCAGCTAAAAGGAATATCATTTCACCTGAACTTTTTTCTCCATTACCATCCTTAGCTGATTTTGCTTTTAATGTTTCTTTTATAGAAACAACTATAGTTGGTATAAGTTTAAGAGCACCTATTATACCACCACAAAGCATCATACCAGCACCTATATACTTAACATAACTTCCTGTTATAGCATTTACATCCATTTGACTTATAAGAACTGTTGTATCATTCCATGCATGAGCATTGCTTTGTGCCATATCTGTAAAGTAACCTATTAATGGTGCAATACCAAAATTAGATAATATTGATCCAGCAAGCATAGTTACAGAAACTTCTAATCCAACTATAAATCCTATTCCTAATAAAAGTGGATTTACTTCAATAGAAAACTTCCATTTATAAAACTTACTTCCCACATATGTAATAGTATTGTTTATTACATTTAAAAATGAACCTGTTAATACGTTTATGATACCACTTATTCCAAAACCTATACCCATGAACTTAATAGCATCTCCACCACCCTCAGAAGCAACTAAAGTTTCTGAGATTGCCATTGATTCTGGATACATAAGTTTCCCATGTTCTTCAACTATTAAATAATTATAAACTAATGATAGAACTCCTATTCCAAATAAAGCTCCACCTATACCTACACTTATCCCTTCTAAGAAAGTAAAATCACTTCCAATTAGAATAATAGCAGGTAAAACATATATAAGACCGCTGGCAATTGATTCTCCTCCACTTGCCATACCTTGTGTTATATTTTTACCAAGTATTCCTTTACCTTTTGCAAATACTCCAATAAACATTGAACCTATTATTGCTCCTGGTATTCCTGCTGCTACTGTTAATCCCGATTTCATTCCTGAATAAGCAGTTGATGCTGCAAATATCACAGCTAATACTATACCTATTATCATTACAGGAATATTAGCTCCTTTTTTTGACTTATCAGTTATATATGGAACATAATCTTTTCCATGTACACCACCATAAGCTTCCTTAGGTAGTTTGTTCTTCATAATATAATTTCCTCCTTTGTTTTATTAGTGCAACATAGTTAGTATATTCATTTTCTACTATTACTGCAAGATATTTATTACCTTATTTCATTTTTTACACAAATAGAAATCATATTTATCTCTGTTAACGTTTTCCGTGAATGATGCTTTGTTACTAACCATCTACTATATCTTTATTTGCAGGACTCTCTATTAATTTTCCTGTATAATCAAATCTTGATCCATGACATGGGCAGTCCCATGTTAATTCATCTGCATTCCAATGAAGTTCACATCCTAAATGAGCACATTTTGTTGATACAATAAACTCTTTCCCTGATTTATCTTTATATACTCCGACCTTTTGCCCATTATACTCAACAATTCCCCCATGACCGTTTTTAATATGCTGTATTTCACTATTTGGAATAGATATTTTTTGAGCTATAAAATTCTTAGCTGTTTCAACTAAATCATTAGCAATATTATTAATTGATAATGATAAATCAAATCTTTTTGGTGAAAATATCTCTGAGAAATCATTATCATTTCCTAGTATCAAATCAGATATTATCATGGCTGCTACCATAGCACTTGTCATTCCCCACTTATTAAATCCTGTAGCCACATATATATTAGGTACACTATCAGCATATCTTCCTATGTAAGGAATACCATCAATAGTAATACAATCTTGAGCTGACCAGTGATATTTTTCTTTTGAGTTTGGATAAATTTCTTTCGCAAACTTTCTTAATTTATCATAGCTTCCTCCATTCTCATTTTCACCAGTTCTTTGACTTATGCCACCTAATAGTAATAACCCCTTATAATTTCTAAATGAATAACCTTGTTTGTCACAGTCTATATACATTCCTTCAATATTATTATCTGCATTTTCTAAGGCTACAACATAAGATCTTTCTTGATGCATCTTCATAAAATAATATCCTGGTGCATTCATTATTGGATAATGAGTAGCTATTACTATATTATTTGCTATTATATTTCCTTTATCAGTACTTACTAAGTTTTCTTCTATTTTTATTGCTCTAGTATTTTCATATATAACTAATTCCTTTGAAATGTCCTTCAAAAACTTTAACGGGTTAAATTGCGCTTGATTATTAAATTTAATAGCACCTTTAACATCTAATGGAAGTTTAATTTTCTCTATAAATTCTGCGTCTATTCCTAACTTTTTAGCTGCTTCTACTTCTTTTATTATTTTATCAGTTTCATTTAAGGAATAAATATATGCAGGAACCTCCTCAAAATCACAATCTATTTTTCTTTCTTTAATAATTTCATTGTACTTTTTTATAGCAAGTTCATTTGCATATGCATACTGCTTAGCTTTTTCTTCTCCAAACTCTTTAATTAATGTATCATAAATTAAATCATGTTGTGATGTTATCTTTGCAGTAGTATTTCTTGTATTTCCACTCACAATGTTAGATTTATCGATTAATATTACCTCTCTACCATTTTGCTTTAAAAAATAACCTATTAATATTCCTGTTATTCCTGCTCCAATAATTAAAATATCAGTTTTTATATCTCCCTTTAAGTCTTCTCTCTTATCAAACTTACAGTTTTCTTCCCATATTGATTTCATCATATCACCTCCATTATATTGTTTCACTTTTATAAATCTGTATGCAGTTATATTCTCTTATTTTTATATATCAATATTTCTAATTCCTTTAATAGGAATAATCGAGTAGGAGGAAAATAATTATTTTATTTTCCGTCCTCTCACACCACCGTACGTACCGTCCGGTATACGGCGGTTCCTTAAGTTTAATGAATTTTAATATATTGACGCGTTAGGCTTTTCAAGCCTAAGTCGTTAAAGAATTGATTTGTTAGTGTAGTATTTAATATAACACTATTTGCTACTCGCCAATATCCTTTACGGGTGTTGGCGAATTTTATTGCTTGATAGTGATTAAGTCCTAATTTGTTAAGGTTTTTATATCTTGTTTTAACCTTCTTCCATTGTTTCCATATACACATTCTTAATCTCCGTTTAATCCATTTATCCAATTGAACAACAATACCTTTGCACTTTGCTATTCCATAATAATTAATCCAACCTATATTAACTTGATTTATCTTAATTATTCTTTGTTCTAAGGTCATCGGTTTTGACCTTGATAATATTTCTCGGAGTTTATCTTTATGCTTCCTTAATGATTGTTTAGATATGCTTGAATATGCCTTACCAAACATAATCCCTAGTGTAAACCCTAAGAATTTTCTTTTCCAAGGTCTTTCAACTGCACTTTTGTTGATATTTACTTTGAGTTTTAGTTTTCCTTCAATGAAGCTGGTTATGTTTTCCATAACCCTCTCTCCGGCTCTTTTACTCTTTACGTAAATATTACAGTCGTCCGCGTAGCGACAAAATTTATGTCCTCTTTTCTCTAACTCCCTATCTAATTCATCTAGCATAATATTAGATAATAGCGGACTTAGTGGTCCGCCTTGTGGTGTTCCTACTTCGCTTGATGTTACTATTCCATTAATCATTATTCCTGATTGTAGATACTTCCTTATTAGTTTCAAAACTCTTTTATCTTTAATATCTTTCGATAGTTTATACATTAAAATATCATGATTTACTTTATCAAAGAATTTCTCTAAGTCTATGTCTACAACCCATGTATAACCTTCATTAATATAACTTTCAGCTTTCCTTATTGCATCTTTTACACCTCTGCGAGGGCGGAATCCAAAGCTATTCTCTGAGAAATTTTCATCATAAATTAGATTTAATTCCTGTGAGATTGCTTGTTGGATAAATCTATCTAAAACCGTAGGTATTCCTAGTAATCTAGTGCCTCCATCTGGTTTTGGGATTTCAACTCTTCTAACTGGCATTGGTTTATACTCATTGTTAAATATATCTTCTCTAATTTTGAGCCAATTTGTTTGTAGAAATTGTTTAAGTTCATAAACTGTCATTCCATCAACTCCATGACTTCCTTTATTAGATATTACTCTATTCATTGCTTGAAGTAAGTTTTGTCTAGATAATATTCTTTCTAATGAGCCATATTCAAATTCATTGGTTTCTCTTTTTGAAGTTGCCGAGAATTCTCTATGCACTCTTTGCCTATTTTCGAGTTCCACTCTATCTTTGGCACTAGGGCCTAAATATTTAGTTTTCTGCAATCTTTGATTATTCTGCGAAACTTTCAAACTTCAAAACCTCCTTAAAGTTCAGTCCTTCGTCCGCTATCGCGATTAGCGGAGTTA
>OOCW01000327.1_pt1 | contig 50302 bp, 44 predicted proteins | sample 1671201 | NCBI WGS metagenome assembly OOCW01 (sample SAMN06348132, study PRJEB24527) | human gut metagenome | biome: human gut; feature: ankylosing spondylitis patient; material: feces | host: Homo sapiens | place: China | collected 2015-10
GTGCGATTTCAAATACATTTAAAGTTTTTTCTGCCATTTTATAAGCCCCCCTAAATTTTTACATGAATTTTTAAAATTTGTATTCCCCCAGATGCTTTAGTATAAATTGTCATTTATTACCATTCATCATAATTAGATTATATCATATTTTTTTTTTATGTGTAATTGAATTTTTATTCAACTGATTATTAATTTTATATTTTAATTTTTTTATATGTTGCATTTTTACACCACTTATGAAAAACGTTTTCTGGTCGATTTTGTTGATATTCCATAATATTTACTCATTCATTTTGAAAACCTTTTCATAAACCATTCTTTAGAGAGAATTTTTAAAATTTTTAATTAATTAAAGTTTGACTTTATTTGACTGTTTATTGTCGTTTTATGTCGATAAAATGCATTGCTTTTTAAAGTTTCTGATATTATTTTCAAAATTTCTATAGATTATTTTTTACATTTATATAACTTATTTGCTTATATTTATATATTTCGATATATAATATTAAAATTTTTAAATCATTATTTTGTAATTTATTATTATTTTAGTCAATCCATATTTTTTATAACTTTATTAATACACAGAAAAAAGCCCTATGTAAAACTTTTTACATAGGGCTTGGTTGAGATATTTTTAAATATAATATTAGTCTAAAATTATGCAACGTTTTTGAATCCCATTTCTCTAACAACTGCGTCATGTTCTCTGTAAGTTCTTAAGAATGGTATTCTTAATTCTTTACTTAATACTGCTACTACTATAGTTGGTGCTAATGCTGCTACTAAGTAACCAGCTGTTTGTCCTATTGATAAACCAAATCCAAAACTGCTTGTCATAAATCCATATGCTATTACGAATGCTAATAATGAATCTCTTACTACTAAACTTATTTGCATTCTTCTTTCAACTTGTTCTTCTGTAGCTTTGTTCATTGATACATATTCTTCTACTACATATCTTACTACTGCGCTACATAAACTAAACATTCCTGCTGTACTTACTGCAACTACTAAATCAATAACTGATGATTGAGTTGGAACGCTAAATAATAAAAATAAAAAAGCAATTACGAATGATACCATTAAATCTCTAAACATTTTGTTCATATCCACTTACCTCCTAAAAACTTTTTAAACACTGTTATTTAATTTGATTTTGTTTTATTTGTTTTCTTACCTTTTTCTTAATTACATTATATTCCGTGAGACCTACTAATTCTATAAGTATCTTAACCCAAAATATCACAATATTAACATTATCCAGCTTATTTTATATTTTTATATTATTTTTTTGTATTGATCTAACCATAATCACCAAACCATTGGAATTTACAAGTTGTATCTTTATTTTTCAGAAAAATTCAAATCTTTTTAAAAGATTTATATTTCATTCATTTCCTTTAAATATATAATTATATTCATACAAAATATAAGAATGTTGATTAAAAGTATCAGCATATTAACCTACCCTATCTATTTTTATTTATATATTTTTTTACATTATAAAAACCCATGCAATTTTACATTTTGCATGGGCTTTTCCGGTTTAATTTTGTAAACATATTATTGATCCTATCTACCTATATTATTCCTTCTGTTGTAATTCTTCTTTCGCTTGCTTTTGTTCTACCATCATTTCTCTGGCAACTTCTATTACAGCTCTAAACATCGCAATCAATAAAGCAAATGTGCAACCTGCTCCAAGTGATGCTATCACACCTTCAATCGGAGTTGTTCCGCCTGCCATCATTAAATAAGCGAAAAAGATTGCAAATAATATGACTACGTCTCTATAAAATTTAAACATACACAAGACCTCCTAAAATATTTAATTATATTTTTCTGTGCTTTTGTTTAGCTAGTCTTCTCCATCTGTTACTATAATTATATGTTTTTAATTTTATTATTTTCATAGTGTTCTTTGTCAAAAATATCATAATATTAATGACGTATAACTTTTTGTTAACATTGCAATTGTATAATAGTAGTTATCCAAAATAATTTTTAACGTTGAAATTTAAACATTACCTATACTTAACTCTTTCTTTATAAATATATATTTCAAAAAAATTATTTATTATAAATATAATTATCTTGATATACTCTAACCTATTTTTTGCACATTTTTTACATAATTCAAACAAAAGCTGCTAAAGTTATTTTGAATAAAAAAATCCTGTGTAAATTATCACACAGGTAATTAAGTCATATATATTTAAATATTATATTAAGGATTTTTTCTATGTCTATATATTTAAACTAGCGGTTTTACTAGCTCATAGGCTACGCTAATTCTTCTAACTCAACTTTCGCTTCTTGTCTATTTGATGGCATTCTTAGTTCTTTACTTATTGCACAAACAACTAATGCTGGTGCTAATGATGCAATCATAAATGGTATTGCTTTTATAAAAGTAAGGCCTGTTTCTCCAAGCGAAACTGTCATTGAGCCATAGCATAATAAAAATGCTACTATGCTATCTCTTAGAACTAACCTACTTTGTCTTATAATTTCTACTTCTTTAGGCGGAAGATTTATTTTTAGATTTAAATCTTCTTCATTTAAATTTCTAATCATTGATATTAATAAACTAAATATTGCTGCAGACCCCAATGAGATTATTAAACCTTCAACTGCAGAAACATTCATTATTTTACTAAATGTCATGTATAAAAAACATAATACAAATAATAACACAAAATCTCTAATTATCTTTTTCATTAATACTCCTCCTAATATTAAAATATCCATTCATATAAATTTTTCTTTACGCTTGATACATTCATTATATTCAGTATAAAATTTATTTTCTATAAGTATATTAACAAAAAAATACAATAATATTAACATGATTTTTAAAATTTTCTTAGGAAAATATTTTCTAATTGAAAATTTTTTTATAATTAAAAAATTTAATTCATCATTTCTTATGCCTTAAATTTTTTATTTTATATTTTAAAAAAATGTATAGAAATCTATTTTGTTTGGTTTACGTTTTCCCTGTAATTTCAATGTTTTTTAATTTTTTATTATTTAAAACAAAAATATTTTCATGAAAGCGTTTCGTTTAAGTTTTTATATTTTTAACTTTAATAAATGTTATTTTTTTTCATTTATCCCCTATTACCACCTCATGTAAATAATTTTTCACTTTTAAAAAATAACAGTATGTTAACATTTTCACTAAAACACTACTTATACTAAAAATATATATATATCATCATTAATTTTTATAAATTTATTCTATTTGACAGTCCTAGTCCTTAACCCTACAATATATGTGGTAATATATGGTTTTTAATTTCAAATAAAATAGAAATGGGGATTCGGTTATGATAAATGTTAAATTTTCAAAGAAAGATGAGATTATCTTTTTAATCAGCGTATCCTTCTTTTGGTTTGCACAATATGTCTATATTCCATACCAAACGATTTACCTTACATCAATCAACGTCACAACTTCATTTATCGGTATAATCGTCGGCGCATATGGAATTTCACAAATGTTACTTAGACTTCCGGTTGGGCTTAGCGCAGATATAGTCAGAAAGCACAAATATTTTATAATGATAGGTGGTCTGTCTTCTGGGGTTGCATCGCTTTTTAGAATAATAATTCCAAATGGATTTGGATTTTTAGTGGCTAATTTATTCTCTGGATTGGCATCGGCAATGTGGATTTCATTTATGGTGTTTTATACTGGCCATTTTTCAAAAGAAGAGCAACAATCTTCAACTGCCAGAGTTGTAATGTTTAACAACATAGGAATGTTGATGGGGTTTGTTGCGAGCACGCTTTTATATAACACAATCACAATGAGGGGAATTTGTATATTGAGTGTTGTCGGTGGGCTTATGACGCTCTTATTATCATTTAATATAAAAGAAGAAAATCCACAAAAAGGCGAACACGATATAAGCGATTTGATTTCTATTTGTGCTAATAAAAGACTTCTTTTATTTTCATTTATAGCACTTATTCAACAAGGGGTTCAGCTTACAACATCGATGTCGTTTACAAATCAAGTTTTGGGAAATCTCGGCGCATCAAATACTTTGATAGGAATTTCATCAATTATCTATATGATTTCATCAGTAGTCTTTTCGGCACTTTCTTCAAATAATGTATTCAAAGGTGGTCCGAAAAAATTAATTCCAACAGTTTTAATAATCATAGCAATATATTGCGTATTAGTTCCGAGCGTAAACAGCATACCTATTATAATGATGTTGCAAATACTTCCTGGGACTTCGAGCGGAATTTTATTCTCATGTGCAACTTCCGAAGCCATGAAAGAAGTTAAGCCATTCCAAAAATCAACTGCGATGGGATTTTTCCAAGCATTTTATGCAATCGGAATGACTGCATTTCCTATGATGACAGGAAATTTAGCATCTAGATTTAGTATGTCTGCTGGATTTTTCGCATTAGCAGCTATTGCTATTTGTGGTTGTGTGATCGCTGTTTGTTTTTATAGATTTGAAGGTAGATCTAAGCAAATTGACAAGGCAATTTAGGGAGATAAAATTTTTAATTTTAGATATTTATTGTGAAAATTTTTTTGAAATAGGATTACTCCTATATATCATAAAAAGGAAAAAAGCTTGTAGGAACTTTCTACAAGCTTTTTGTTGGATGTTTTATTTAAATTTTTGAGAGAGCGTTAGTTTTATATATATATTACTTTCCATTTACATTTTATATAATAGCACATATGTTCGATTAATACAATAACTTTTTCGAATGTATGTTCGATTATTTTTTAATAAAAAACTGCTGCAAAATAAATGAAAATTTTATTCTGCAGCAGTTTTATGTATATTTATATAGTTTTATCTAGCTATTTTTCTAATAAACTTTTCATTTTAGTAACTGGACAATCCTCAAGATATTCTTTTGAATCTTTACCAATACTAACCCCTTTATCAATCAAGTATTTCGCTATTTCATAATCGCCTACTTCAATCATTTTATATAATAAATTTTGGCGTTCTTCCTCATTTATTGATTCTATGTCGAAGTTGTCTAATAATAATTTCATCAATTCCGAATTGCCCACATTTTCTGCATTATAAATTATATGTAAATTAACCTCTGCACCATGCTCAATCAACATTTTCGATGTTTTTTCAAGATCATTATAAACTGCCAAACACAAAATTGTTTCATTAGGATTGTCGATATATGTGTTTATATCAGACATTTTGCTTACTAGATATTCAATTCCCTCAATATATTCATCATTCGAACACTGCATATCGTAACTTATAATTGTATAAATATCACTGTCCGACAAGTCAGTATATTTATAAATCATTTTTAGCGTATCCAAATCACCACAAAGTGCGGCATATCCTATGGCATCACTCAATTCTGTGGAATTTTCTTTATATTCCATTCCATTTTCCAATAGATATTTGGCTATATCTTTCTTTGCATATGTTATAGCAACAGTCAATAAATCCTGATTTTGTGAATTTTTAATTTTTAATTGAGTTTTTTTCAGCTTCTTTATGTAATCTAAATTTCCAAGATAAACATTATAAAAAACTTCCTGATTTTCATTTAAATCCTTCCTTTTAATTTCGCCGATACTTATCAACCAATCCAACGCCACATATTCATAATCCATAACGCCTTCTCCATCTGATGCCACAATATGTCTCTTCGTATTGTTCGATATTTTTACACCATCATTATAAAGCAATTTGGCCATTCTTAGCATTTCCTTATCGCTCACATATCCATCACCCATAGATGTTATCGCATAATCTATACAATTATCCCCGCTAGTATCTAGCGCATTTTTATCTACATTTCTATCTATCAATTCCTCACAAACGTCATACATTCTATTAGTAACCGCACACATAAGCGTAGTCATTCCGTTCTCATCAACATAATCAACATCCGCACCATTTTTGAGAAGCAACATCGCCATTTTTTCGTTGGAATTAGATATACTCACCATCAATGGATTTTCCTCTTCCGAAATATACTCATAATCGGCAAACTTGTTCACATCAGCCCCATTTAAAAGTGCCCACTTTGCCATTTCATAATTATCTTTTGTTACAGCTTCAGAAAAAAGCTGCTGAACATTCGCACTTGTGTCAAAATTTTCTTCACTCGACTCGCTTACACTGTCACTTATACTCATCTGCATTGTCTCTTCTTTTGAACATCCGATGCAGGTTAGCGTGGTTAGTATTGTGAATAGTAGTAGTATTTTTTTCAATGTTATCCCTCCTTGTTTTTGATTTTGTTGTATGGTTTTATTTTACAATATTTTTGTGGGGAGTGGTTTGAAAGTTCTCTATTTTTGCACTAAAAAAGACCAATAGAAAATTTTTTTCATTGGCCTTAAATTATCATATTATCTATCGGTCACTTATCGGTCGCTATCGGTCGCTTATCGGTCGCTTATCGGTCACTTATCGGTCGCTTATCGGTCGCTTATCGGTCACTATTATTTTTCATTTAATACATAACGTGTTTGTGGTCCACTTCCCTCTTTGTTTATTTTTTTTGTTTTTATTAATTTATTAAATAGATTTTTTACTTTTGTACTTCCAAAACCAAAGTTTTCTCTAGCCATTGCATTTGTTATATAGCCATTAATCTCAATAAATTCAATTATTTTTATTTCATCACTATTTGATAAATCTAAATTCTTATTATTTTTATCTATTTTTTCTTTTATATTATTACCATTATTATTTTTATCATTAAAAAATTCGTTATCAAATTTATTAGATAAAATATATTTAGTACCCCTAGCTTTTCCTTTAGTATCTAAATATCCCATTTTAACCAAGCTAGAAAGAATTTTATTACTATAAAGAGAATTATTATCTACTAAAGTTTGTAATCTTCTATTATTAATGCTTCCTTCATGATGTGCTGTTACTAAAGCCATTTTTTCATCCTTATCTAAATTGTTATACTCATCTCCTAACATGTTTTTTATAAAATCAACACTTTCTTTAGGCAATAACGAATTAGTACTTAATATTAACTCTACTCTATCTGGATTATATGTTTCATTTAAATTTGGAGTTTCCCATTCCTGCTCCCTCCAAGCCTTTCCAATGTTTTCAAGACCTGAACCTGCTCTTTCTCCAACACCTATTAAGTTAAACATTTTAAATATATTTACATTTCTTGGGTCACTAATCCCACCATTCATAGCTTCTTCTATAGATATTCTAAGTGATCCTGGATTAGAAAATTTAAAATATGTATTTTGTCTCTCTATAACAATTCCTCTTTCTAAACTATAATCTGCATGTATTATTGCATTTGCTACAGCTTCTCTTATAGCATCATGAACTCTTGTATCCTCTTGTCTAATTCCACTTATTAATTTAAATGGAACATTTAAATTATCCGTTATTCTATTTATTATTTTAAAATAAAAATCATATATATTACCTGACCAAGTTCCTTCGGATGAATTTGTTCTGTAATCCCATCTATTTTCTGTAAATTTCTCTCTATAATCTAGAAAATATTTTGGAAATTCCTCTAATATTTCTCTTTCCTGTCCAAACATTAAAAGACCAGCAGCCGTTACACCTTCTATTCCATTTACTCTATCTTTGCCATAAGCTCCTAATCTATATAGAAAGGTCTTTAAATCTAATCCTATCCATGGATGTGAAGGCTTTAAAGTTCCCAACCTATTTCTATAATTACTTATAGTTTCTATATCCAAATCATCTATTGTAAAACCTTCTAGTATCATACCATCTTGAGATTTATCAAGTGAATCTGCTATCATCCTGTCAATTTCATTTTTCGTACATTTATAATCGCCTGAATGATTTCTTCTAAAAGTTCCACCATGTTTATTATCACTATAAGGATTTTCACCTATATAAACAGGCTTTTGTCTTCTATCAGCTCTTGGAACAACTATTTCTAATATAAATTTTTCATCATATTCTCTTACACTTACATTCTCATCACTTATTATATTTGCACTAACTTTTTTAGGATTGTTTAAATTATCCCATAAATCTTTCTTTATTTTATCTATATTGTCCAAACCTTGTACACTAAAATTTCCGTTTTTCTCTTTTATACCAAGTAATATTATTCCACCATTACTGTTTGCAAATGCCGAATAAGTTTCCCATAAATCTTTTGGTAAACCACCACTAGCTTCTTTACACTCAACTTCGTTGGTTTCCGATAGTTTATAAATATCTATACTCATAGCTATTCTTCTCCTCTATAATCTATTATCTTTGTCAATATTATATCCTTTAATAAAAGGTATTATCAACATTGTGTACATTAACAAAATATAATTTTTTGTCTTAGTCTATAATTTTATCATATATTATCTTTACAACAATTTATTTGAAAATCCTTTTATAATATAAATAAAATGCCAACAAGAAAGTCATTTTGTTCTTGTTGGCATTTTATTTATATTATATTTTTTGATAATGTTACTCTTAATCTATATTTTTGACTCTATCATCTAAAGAAATAATTTTTACTTTTTCAGAAATAGTAGTTAACTTACCATTCTTATCAAGAATAGGTCCATATGAAATACAACTTCCCTTTTCTAATCCTAATAACCTTTGTGTCCATTCTTTTTTATTATTATCTTTAGCCAATATATTTGCTACATTTGATGCTTCACTTTCTACTTGTGCAAAATATATCTTTTGTCCTGAGTTCTGTAATGAATTTATTATGGATTTATCAAATTGACCTTCTAAAAATTGTGTAGCAAACCATGCTGACCATCCAAATTTTCTTCCTTCAGTCAATATTTTCTTACAAGGTGAATTATCTTTAAAGTTTAAATTTTGAACCTCGTCTAATACTATATTGAATGGATTTTCCTTCTTACCAAATTGCGCTTTATAATTCCATAAATCCCATAAGATTATTTCGGTAATTATTTTCTTTACATCTGCTGAAAATCCTGTTAATTGAATTATTAATAGTATTTTGCCTACATCCAACTGTGACCAATCAAAATTTCCGTCTTCTTGGAAAGGACTTTTATCTATCAATATAGCCAATTTAGAAGTTGCAGTTTTTGCATAACTAGTTCCTATCTCTATTAATTCTTCTCTAAATAATTTAAGAGTTAATTTATCTCCGTGTTTTTTTAATCCATTAAGAACAGCTTCATAAATAGCATTTATTTGCTGGCTACCAAGATCTGAATATACTGCTCCTATTACTGATGCAAAACGTTGGGCAACGTCAATATCATCCTCATCTACATACATGCCTTCATCCAATTCTTTTTTACCATGTTTAAATGGATTTAATGGGAATTTATCTTGGCAAACGACAAATTGCTTTATTCCATCCCCCATAAAATCTTTAAATTTCTTTTCTAATTGGCTCATTTTAAATCCATCAGTATAATCAATTATTACAGATGGTATATTATATTTCATACATTCTAATAAAGCACATTGAATAAAATATGTCTTCCCATTTCCAGATTTTCCAGTTATCAACATATGTCTATTATCTAAACTTTTATTATCATATTCCCAATAAATTTTTTTGGTAGATCCCTCTACCTCTCCAATTAAAACTCTGCAATCTTTATTTGTTTTATAAACAGCGTTACCCTCAGCTATATTTTTATATTTTTCTATATCTAGTGGCATTATAGGTTTACTAGTTTCTCCTAAATTATTACTTTCAATTTCTGTTATTTCAACTTTTTCATCAGTGTACTCTTCATGAGAAGTATCTTTAGGAGTAGTTTCTTCTGTAAAATCATTATCTTCTTCATCTTCGTATTCATCTTCTTCATCATAAGTTGAATATATTTCTGTTAAAGATTCTAGATTTTTATTTGCAAGTAAATCCTCTTTTCTTATTTCACTATTTTCACTATTTATTTCATCACATACTTCTTGTATATACTTACTAACGCTTTTATATGAATCATCCTCTGTTAATTCAATCGACAATATACCATCATTTTCTATAATCATACGTCTATAAGAATTATCTTTTTTAAATGATATTAATGCTCCTTTTCCAATAGCAGATTCTAAATTATATGAAATTTCATATTGATCATCTAAAAGATATTTTTTTAATTCATTAATTCTGTCTATCTCTTTTTCTTTCCATAAATTATTTATTATCATTTTTTCTGCATTAGATATTAATAACCTACTGAAGAAATTTCTAAAGAATTTATTTTTAAATATAACTTCATTCTCTTCATTAAACTTAGCCAATTGTTTTTTAAACAGTTTATATGTTTTATTTATTTGTTCTTTCCCTTTTACTTTAAAATCACCATCTTTATAGCCAATCTTAACTTCAACAGGGTAATAATACATTTTTAAATTATTTATATCTTTTATATTGACTCCTATAAATATTAAATCATCAGAGTATACTCCGCTTTCTTTCAATTCCCTTATACTAAATATTTCTGATGTCCCATAAAGTTTAACTGCTTTTGATACTCTTAATATTTCTTCTAATGATATAGGAATCCAAATAATGTCTTGGTGATCAAGTATTGATAAAACATATTTAATAGCTGATAAAATACTTATTTTTTCTCTTTCATCATGATTCTTATGTGCTACTAGATTTAATAACCATTGTCCATTAATAGCATTAAAATTCTTTATTACATTTTTTATTCTGTCTTCTTGTATGTCATGAATTCCCTTTTCTTCTAAGAATTCTTTTATAATAGTTATATATTGATCGCATTTATTAGTTACCGTTATCGTATCATATTTACTTGTAGAGTATTGATCGCTATAATGAATAACTATTAAATTATTATTTTTTTCTTCTTTGAAATACTCTAAACCGAAACTTGGTTCTATAAATGTAACCCAATGTGATGAATCATATAATTTATCTCTAACCTTCGAATTCATCATTAATGGCATAGTAACTATTGATAAATCCTTTTTGTATGGATTAAATAAATTACTGCTACAATTTAATGTAAATTGATTCATATTGATTGATGTCCTAATTAAATCATTTTTTTGACTTAATATATTTTTCATTCCAAAACCAATTCGGTAATCATCTTGATCATGATTAGATGTTAATGTAGATAACATTCCACCTAGTGACAATCCTGATTCTAATGATGATGTCATTTCTTCAGCTTCTTTGTCTTCGTATCCTGGGTTATAGAATGAAATATGACAATATTTATATTCTTCACCAGAATCTATATTGCATTGTATATTATCTATAATCAATCTCCATACATCTACCTTATCCAATTGTTTTTTGTTTGTATTAAAATCTATATCATAATCTAATTCTAGTCTTTCTAATGATGACTCCGATAAGAATTCTCTAAATGAAGTTTCCTTCAATTTATTATAAACATTCACTTCTATTGGAATAATTTTTTCTGACCCGTGCTCTATCTGTTTCTTTATAAATTTGACTATACCTTTTACTACCTCTTTGTCATTAGCTATATTTATAACATTAATTTTAATAGGTGCATTAGAACCCTTTATAAATAAATAAGAAAAGTTTTTTATAAATTGTTCTAATTTTTCCTGTATTACAGCTGCCACAAAAGCATTCACTTCACCAATAGAAACTTTACGTTTATTTTCATACTTAATCCACTCTAAATTTTCTTGCTGTATAACTGGTGCAAATAATTCTTTTTCATCATTATATATATATGGTAGTAAATTATTTGGTACTAATCTTTCTATTATAGAGGTATTTATATCTTGTCCATCTATTTGGTTTTTGTACTCTAATCTATACGCAATATTCAGTGGTGAAAATGGTGATAAATAAATAATATCCCCATCTTCTATCAAACCTATTTTATGAAGATATTTTTTTGTATCTATATTTGATACTTTATCATTTTCTTCAATTGCCTCAATTTCTTTATTATATATTTCTATATATTTTTTATATAAATCTTCTAGTTCTGTATTTATATAACTTAAAGTTGGTGTACTATCATTACGTTTATAATAATCTAATATATCTAAATATGCATTTTCAAGTTCTTCCGAATATTTAACATATATTTTATTAATACCATTTATATCTTTTTTACCATAAAATATTTGATTATCTATTATATTTTTTTCAATAGCAATCAACTCTTTCATTGTATCTTTTATATAAAATTCTCCTGTTCCTTGTTTTATTACACCGTTATCATATATAAAATCTTGCTTCATTTGATATTTTTTTCCTATAATCTCTGTAGATCTTATCGGTCTACTCTTAGAAGCACTTTCTTTTACTTCTATTTGTATATTTCCCTTAAGTGACTGCAATACAAATTTAATACTGTTATCTTCATTATTACTTAACCCTATAGATAGTTCTACATTATCATCAGATGTTATATTAATAACCTTTCCGCTCTCATTTATATTTTCATATCTTTTATTAGTTGAATTTCCAAATGATATTTTATCTGTATCTCCTATAGATAAACACTTATTCCTTGTACTTACAACATATTTTGTTTTTATACTTTCTAATATATTTTCTTCTATATTTACAATAACTATATTGAAATCATACTTTGATTTTGTTTGATCTTTATGTTTATATACTAATTTATAAAATTGTGGATCACCTGTCTTATTACAAGGTAATTTCATGTATAAACTTCGTCCCCTTGCCTGCATATGAACTCTATCCTTAATATTTATAAAGTTCTTACTCAATCTATCACTAAATAAGAATGATAAATTTACTTCATCTTTACCATCATTAAAGACTATTATATGTTTTTTTCTTTTACCAGAAGCTGTACTACTTTCTTCTCTCTCCCAAAATACTAACCCCTCTGCTGTAATTTTTTTATTACTTTCTATATATTCTAAGGGTTTTTGCTTATTATTATCATCATGGTATTTATATACTTTATTAAAGTCATAGCTACACCAATTATCTTTACTTAATTCTTTGGCTCCATCCTCGCCAAAAAATTTTTCTAATTGATCTTTTTTATCATCATAATCTTGATATTTCTCAACTAAGTCATGTAAATGTTGATTTTCCTTTAATCGTTTATCTCTAGCAGATTTTGTATATGTATCTAATGAATTATCCCTAAATAATCCGAATTTTTCATAATCATCATCTTCTATTTTCCCTCTATTTATAATAGATAGTATGTCAGCATAATCCCATATAGATGATATATATTCATCTCGATATTTTTTATTCACACAATACTCTGCTACATATTTATCTGCATTACATAAATTTGATTCAGATATATCATTATTCAGATTTGATGCTATACTTTTTATATTAAATGGCATACCTTCATTTTTTAAATTGCAGCATCCACTCTTTATACTATCATTTCCTTCCTCACATAATATTAATAACGCTTTATCTTTCCAATTTCCAGTTTGAACGTTAGATGCATTTCTAATGGTAACTAAATATGCATTAGTAACATTTGTACCCGAAGCAACTACAACATCTATATTTTCATATTTTAATAAGAAGGTTTTATACTCCCCTCCATTCATATGTTTATATGAAAATTCCTCTGTATTATTTTGATCTTTCAAACATCTATAAAAGTCTTCTACTTGATTTTTATCATCCATATCAAAATAAAATCTTTCACCTGGTTTAATTTTATTATTCTTAAAAAATTCTTCTAATCTATTTGATAAATATCTATAAAATTGATTTGACATATTGCGCATCCCCACTATCACTTTTCTTATCTATTAAATTTAACTTTTCTAAAAATTTAACCACTAATTCTTTAGATTCTTTATCTAAAAATACTCCTCTTTTGTTATACTCTTCAAATAGTGCTTTTAATGTGATTTTTTCTTCTTTTACACAAATAGCTGTTAACATTAATACCGTTTCTTGTGTTAAATTAAACATATACCCATAAGACCCGCCTCTCGACTTGAGAAAATATAATTTTCCTATTTCCTCAACATTGTTAAATAGTCTACGACCTCTTCCAGGCTCACTTAACTTAACGCTAACAGATTTGATTATTTCATTCATTAATATATTAAAATCTAATTCAATATCATTATATTCTTGTTGTGTACATATTTTATATTCTTTTATCCATTCTTTTAAAGTTTCTAAGTATTCTTTTTTCTTATCTTCTTCCAAGCTTTTAAAATATTCTTCTATTTCAACTAAGTTATAATTTTCTGTTCCCATTAAGAAGTTACTATGCTCAATTACATTTAAATTAACCCATAGATCCTCTCCCCTACTTCTTATATCCTTATAACCTTTTAACGTACTTTTTCTATTTTTACCTGCTTTCTCCCAATCAAGCAAATAATATGTTTCTTCTACTTTATTATAATCTACGTTAAATCTTTTATTTATTTTGATACATAATTGTATTAAGTAATAAAAATAATAAAAATAAACTAGTCTTTCAAAATATTCCAAGAAAAATTCTTTGTTAGTTGATAAAAATTTAAAATCTTCATATGCTAATTTAGTTATAAAAGTTAACTTATTCTCGTACACATCCTCATTCTTATTTAACCTTTTATCTATTAAATAATCTGCTTGATCCATGCCTTCTAGTATTAATTTTGTTATAACATCTTCGTCTTGGACCTCATTATATATTTCATTAAAATAGTCCATATTTTTAAAAACTATATCGTATAAAAACTTAGCTATTTTTTGTTCTTTTTTATTGGAATTTATATAGTTATATAATTTATAATGAAATATATTTCTACTTCCATCTTCATTCATTATTTGTTCTTTTATTATTTCATACAAATATCCTTCATCATTTGCATCCTCTATTTGTACTAATGACATTATTTTTTTTATAATCTCATCTATATTTATTTCTGTCGCATCTAATTGTTTACCATTTATTAATCTCACTAACTCAGCAACCGTTCCAGATGTTTCTTTTTGATTAATTACATACCTTTCGTTTGTAGTAAATGGAAAAAATTTAGATTTGACCCCTATCTTATGTTTTATTCCTTCATTTGTCATAGATAATGACTTTTTCAATTCTTGAATATTACTATCATACATGATTATATATTCTCCCTCCTAAATATATATTTCTCATCTCCGAAATCATTATATTCTAATACAAATGTATTTTTCGTAGATTTTTCTTTTATAATGACTTCTTCGTCCATATTTCCATGTAATATTATTCGTTGCATAAATTCTACAAATCGTACTAACTTTTCTTTATCATTTCTAGTACAGCAATAACCTTCCTGCATCTGTTCAATCTTTTCATATAATTGATAATCTATTTCTAAAGTTTCTTCTTTATCATTACATTTAAATGCAATTACTATATTTTTCTTAAATCGTTCTAGTACTTCTTTTGAATTTCTAGAACAAGATCCTTTCTTCGATTCTTTTATATAAACTTTTTCTGCTATATTAAACTTATTTAAATACTTATTTAAATAAATATAATTATCCCCTGCAAATCCGTTCCAATTATAAACTAAAAATTTTACTTTTTTAAATAAGTCCTTATATTGAGACAACTCACCTTTATTAAAGAAGTATAAATCTTGAACATATTTGTCATAATAAATATCTTTATTTATATCCTCATTTTTTCCTATCATAAATACAAATCTAACTATTATTTGAAATGCATCATTTGAATATCTATTTAACTCTTTATATATTTCAAATACTCTATCAAATTGTTCTAATATCTCTTTATCAAAATAAGTTTCCAAAAACATTTCTATATTATTAGCTGTATTCAAGGTTATAAGTAACTTATCAAGGTAACTTGATCTTAAATTAATAGGATCTTCATAACTTATAATTTTTAAAAACTCTCCACTTTCTCTTGATATAAATATTTTATTAGGTATTAAATCTAATAAAGTAATTTTATTTTTTTCAAATTTACTAGGAACTAATAAATCATATATAAATATTAATAAATCCCTTGTACTTAATATTTTTTTAGATTTCACTAAAGATTTTATTAATAAATTAACGACTTGCTTTCTGACTGAATCTAATGATAACATTTCATAATTCACCATCATAGAATTATATAATCCATTTTCCTTATCTAATAAGTAAGCTTTATTAAATATATTTCCATATTCTTTAGATACAACTTTTTGTAATATATTATTTATATAATCAGACTTTGGACCATATTGTGTTAACTCATAAAATGAATAATCTCCGAAGCTAACTAATTTAAATTTATCACTCTCATAGTTTTCACTTATATCGTCTTGTTCAAAAACTTTACTATCATCTATAAATCTTTTTAATAGTGTATAATTGCTTTTAACTTCTTCTGATTCTATAAAATTATTTAAAACACCTAAATTTATTGCTAAAATTAACTTTTTATTAGACTTATTTATGTTTTCATCACTAAAATCTTCTAATACTTTTAATAAAGTTTGTATCTCATCTAATTTCGGATCACTACTTTCAGTTGCATCATTATGAAATTCAAATTCATCCAAAAGTCCCTTACTTTTTGATTTTAAATAAGATAATAAATGTGACTTACCATCGCCTACACTACCACATAATAAAATTAATTGGCATCCTTCTTCTTGAGAAGATTTTTTTATCATATCTAATAACTGATCTTGAATTGTTCTATCTACATGCATATATTGTTTAAAATAATCCATTTCTTCTAAAGATTCTACTACTTCTTTTGAGGATGCACTTAATTTAGATAATTCATTTAATAGATAACTCCCCTTAAGTTTTTCAAATCTGTAATTCTTTAAACAATCGTTATCCTGAATTGTATATTTATTATTAATTAATACACTTTCGCTCATATCTCCCTCTCTACCTCTATATTCGTATTATTTTAATATATATTATATCAAAAATAGTTTAATTTTCATGAGAAATAACATATAAATGGAAAATAAATGCAATGATTATTTTATTAAAAATAGAAAGGGATTAAATGTATGTTTTATACATTTAATCCCTTTCTATCTAACATTTTAATTTATATATATTAAATCTTATTTTTTAGTTAAACTAATAATTTTTTCAACAGAGTTTTAAACGCTTCATAATTAATATTAACTGATGCACACTCCCTTAATATAGGTATTCTCAACAACAATTTTTTTATTAAATTATCTCTTTGATCATCATCTAAATTGTATATTACTTTTCCTAAATCTGAAACCTCTATATGTGAATTACGTCCTACTTTATCAATAACTACTAAATCCAATAATGCTGCAAATTTACAATAATGTTGTGCATATGTTTTTAATGTAGCATCTTTTTGATCCACAATTCCATGCCTAAATTTTAATTTTCTTCCTAATTCTAAAAAATCTATTTTTTTGTTATATATTAATATATTCAACATTTCTTTAATCTCATCCAATTCTTTTACTATTATTGTATTTTCTTTAGTTATATCTTCTTTATATGAATGATCACTCTGTTTTAATATTTTTATTAATTCTTCAGTTGAATATTTTAATAATATATCAATTATATATTTTGCAATTTCATCAGGAGTTGATATACACTCACTATTCTTATAATGTGTACATAATACATCTATTTCTTTATTAAAATATAACTGTATGAACTTTTTTTCAACATGTTTGTTACCTTTTGATTTGATAATTTCATCCCAGCAATTTTCGTTTTTCTTGCAACCTTTACATAGAGGTTTGTTCTTATATTTTCTTCCATATCCATATTGTTTTATATATATATTTTCATCTTCAAATTTTAAATCAAAATATTTAGCAGCTATATCAGGAAAATCTGTTTCAAAATCCAGCATAGTTCTATATGCTGAACATTTTGTACTTTGGTCTTTTTTATACATTTGATTTGCTTCACAAAATTCTCTAAAAGATTTTTTCTTATAAAATTGAGGTTGATTACACCATCTAGCCAATTCTATATACATACTTTTATATTTACTTTTTTTATAATCTTCATATCTCATGATATATGGCATACATCCATATTGCATTAAAATTTTTATTCTTTCAAATGTATTTTCAATGTCTTTTTCATCCTGTGATTCAAAACCACAAAGAACATATAATTTGCATATTTTATTCGAATATCTTTTCCATAATTGAATTTTTTCAATTATTGTATCTTTATCTTTTAGGTGATCAAATGCAAAAATAAAATCACCTCTATAATTTGTATTATTAAATCTCTTTGCCTTTCTATCCGTCATCAATCTTAAATCTAGACCTTGTCTGAATTGAAATGGCTTACCTGTTGACTCTATTTCATCTAAAATTTTCTCCCAGTGGGGATATGCAAAAAAATTATCATCCCATAAATATAAATAAGGTCTATCTTCATCTAAAAATTCTTCTATTGGCGAATGTTTAAATGCTTTTTCGTATTTCTTATTTACACAAAATTTACATTGCCTAAAGCAACCTCTAGTTGAGAATCCTATAGAATAATCCATATAGTCTTCTAATGTTGTTCTTTTTCTCCCTATTTTTAATTGTTCTTCTACATACTCATTATATAAACTATAATCCGGCTTATGGTGCTCAATTTCATAATCAAGATTATCTCCACCATCTGAATAAAATCCTGTTCCCCCAAATTCAACATTATCTCTTTCTAAAACCCATTCTGGTACCTCTGTAAATGAAAAAACTTTAGATAAATAAATTTTATCATATTCATATACCTCCATATATGAGTTATAAATTAATTTCACTTCATGTCCTTGTTCTTTATAATAACCTGAGATTTTCATTAATGCTAAATTTGGATGCCTCGTCCCATTATCCATTAAATCAGCATCTATTATCCCTATTTTCACCTTTTTTACCCCCATCTTATAACATTTCTGATCGAAGATTAGTTCGATCCATTTTTAGTATATTATATCGTTTTTTTACATTTTATTCAAACCAAATAAACCAAAATCATACTTTGTTTTTCAGATTTCATAATGTACAATTAAAGTAATAAAATGAACAATCATATCAATTATCCAATTTAACCAACACAAAACTATTCGTAATAAATATTCAATTTTATAAACTACAACAATTTCAATAACTACAAGATCATCTATCCCAATACCCATTAAAAATAAAAAACAGGAGGTCACAAAATGAAATTTACTATTTTAGGTTTTTCACACCCCGCTGCCTACGACCTAGGCTTGGATATAAACGATTTGGCCATTCTTAGATGGTATATCGATTTTAAGGAATCTGGATATATGAATAAAAAAGTAATCGACGGAAAAGAATTTTATTTAGTCATATATGAATATGTTTTGGAGGATTTGCCTATTTTGTATATGAAAAAAGATGCTGTTTATAGAAGGTTTAAAAAAATGTGTGATAAAAAAATTTTGGAGAGACGTACTATAAATGAAGGGGGCAAATTCCCTTATTTTGCGATAGGCAAGAATTATGCCAAGCTAGTTGATTTCACTTTTATTGATGAGTTTATTGCTAATTTAAATAAAGATGATAATGCATCTTAAGATTCGCATAGTTCATCTCAATTTATCTACATAAACAAGAAAATGTTTTATGCTAATATTAGCTTCTCTAGTGTTAAATATTAAAGCTGATATTAGCATTTTTTTACCACTGATATATATCTCAGTCCCCCTTATTTTAAAAATTGTATCACTGATTTATATCTTCAGACCCATGATTTATATCTTTGTACCCTTGATTTAAATCATAGCCCTATAGATTTATAGCTCAATGCATCGGATTTAAATCTGAACCCCTCTTATCTAAATCTTAGCCTTACGGTTTTAAATCTGAACTTGTCGGTTCGAAATCTAGAACAAATAATAAATCTATTAAATAAATCCATCACACACAGCTTTTAAATAAATCTTTCACACAAATAAAAATGCTGTGTTTTTCTTTTTTGAAAGTCGTGTGTGATTTTTATTTTTTATGAAGATTAAAAGTTTAATCTCATTATTTTAAGGTGATTTTAGCACCTTGACTGAAAAAGCCATCGGAAGCTTCTGTCATAAACACTTCATATCCATCTGATGTTGTGCCTACAGATTCACAATCATCTGGTATCATTCTGCTATAATGTGCTAGTGGTCTGCTTGTGTCACTCATATCAAGAACATATACAGCAGCTCCACCGTGTCCATGATCAAACATATATAATTTACTCTCTATGCCGTTCATAGAGTTATCTTCTACTTTTACGTTCCAATCACTTCCCCAACTTTTTGGAACTGTTACAGTAAAAAATTTATTTTCAGTAGTTGTACTTGAACTTTTTGATGATGTATTTTGTAATTTGAATGACTAGCACCTTAATTTTATTGTAGCAAATCATAGTAACCCCCTCAATCAGAACGGTATATTAAGATAGGACCTTTATCTTTTATAAAAACTTATGTGTTATGGAATATAGTTTAAAAATTATTACAAAATAATCATATATAAAATATTGTAACCTGTATGTTTCTGTTTAATGTTATAGTTATATAGAATTTAAACTTAGGAGGTAGTTATGCATAAAATTTTAAATGTTGCTTTAATCGCTCATGACAACAAAAAGGATACGCTGGTTAATTTCTGTATTGCTTATGAGGCTATATTGTCAAAATATGGTCTATATGCGACAGGTACGACTGGTAAAAGAATTATGGATGAAACACACTTGGACATACATAGGCTTGCTTCTGGGCCACTTGGTGGGGATCAACAAATTGGGTCTTTGATTGTAAATAAGGAAATCGATTTGGTAATATTCTTAAGGGACCCGTTAACTGCACAGGCTCATGAACCAGACATCCAAGCGTTAATAAGGCTTTGTGATGTTTATAGTGTTCCGATTGCGACTAATTTGGCTTCTGCGGAAATTTTTATAAGAGCTTTAAATGATGGAGAATTAAACTGGAGATTAGATTAATATTATAAAAAATAACCCTTTATGAGATGATTTTTTCATTCATCCCATAAAGGGTTATCTACTTTTATGTCTATTTCAATAATTCGTCTAAAATTTCTTGTATTTCGTCTTCACATCCGCCGCATCCTGTTGATGCTTCAGTCATTTCTTTTATATCGTCTACTGTTTTTGCGCCATCTTCTATAGCTTTTTTTATTGTTTCATAACTAACTTCCATACAATGACATACGATTCTATCTTCCATATTTTATACCCCCATTTGTTATTTTGAGTATACCTATGAAGTTACTTTTGATGTCGTTTCTGTTTGGTATATCTTTATATTTCATATATACCCATACTTTCTAACTAAAAACATTTTTAGTTAAATTTTTATTTATATTTTTGATTTTAATTTGTTGTAAGTGGATTTATATCCGTTACTGCTATAAAATTTATAGTATGATAACAATTTATATTAATTGAAAGGGGTAATTGTATGAATACTATAAAAATAGATGGTTTAGTAGGTGGGTATCCAGAACCGATTGATGGAACTTCTGAATGGTATTATTCTCAAAAAGGTACGGACGATTTTCTTGATTTATATGAAGCTGAAGAAATTGTCAAAGATGGACATGCTTTTGGCGGTATGAACTGTCATCTAATTCATTTTCCTGATGGCGAGGTATTTAGTCCTTTTGAACTCAGGGAAAATTTTTATGTTGAGGCTCCTGTGTGGGATGATGGAAAGTTTTATTTTTTATGTGTTGATTTTTCTGAAAAGACAATTCAAATACATTGTTATTATCCAGAAGATAAAAAACTTGAGCTTATTGATAAATTGCCACTTGATTGTGTGAAGGATTGTTATAACCTAAAGTTACATGTTTCTCCACTTATGATAAGTCGAGATGCTAATGAGTGTGTTTTTCAAATTGTCTGGCCAAATAATATTAGTTTTTCTATCGGTTCGACTGAAGGTCTAATGTTTAGGGATAGCGATGATTTATATTTTTCTGAATGGCATGATGATCCGCATTATCATGAATATGTAATTGTTAGAGATTTTCACACTGGCAAAATTAAAGATAAATTTTTAGGAACTATTTGCCGTATGCCAAACGGTGTATTTTGGCGATTTTAATTGTTCCATTTTCTAACTATTTACTATAAAATATAATTAGAAACTATATTTCAGGGGGGCAAATTTATGTTAAGTAAAAGCTTAGAAAGTGCAATCAATGATCAAGTTACATTTGAGTTTTACTCTTCTTACACTTATTTAGCTATGGCTGCTTATTGTGAATCTGTTGATTTAAGCGGTTTTGCTAACTTTTTCAGAGTACAAGCTAAAGAAGAAATCGATCATGCTATGAAATTCTATGACTATGTGTTCCAAAAGGGTGGAACTATAGTTCTTGGCGAAATAGACAAGCCAAAAGACACTTATAAGGATGTTGTAGAAGTATTTGAAACAGGTTTAGCTCATGAAGAATTAGTCACTAAAAAAATATATAGTATTATGGATATCGCAGTTGCTCAAAAGGAACATGCGACTATCAGCTTTTTAAACTGGTTCGTCGATGAACAAGTTGAAGAAGAAGATAACTTTACAACTATATTGAAAAAAGTTAAAAGATGTGTGGACAACCCTCATGCGTTGTATATGATTGATGATGAATTGGCACAAAGGGTTTATGTTGCACCTGCTAATAATGCATAATTTAGATTTTAAAAAATATTTTTAAGTTTACATAAAAACTGTGTAGCCTTATTTTAGACTACACAGTTTTTTATAGATTTTATACAAATGTTTGGATAGATTGCTAAAGTAAGTTAGGATTTAATTAAAAAGTTTTTTCAAAAGCTACTCTTTTTCCACCGTCTTCTAAATAAACTATTCCACAATATTCAAACCCATTTTTCTTAAGTAAACTTTGCATTAATATATTATCTTCATGAGTATCTACCTTTATACTATGAATATTGTTTTGTTTACATACTTCTTCTGTATATTTTAGTATTTTATGTGAAAGACCTTTCCCCTTATGAGTATTATCTACTGCTATTCTGTGAATTACGCCATAATCCCCGTTTGTAATCCATTTTCCATCTAGAATATTTTCATACGATTTCTCTTTTGCAAATGAAATTACAGTTGTCGCAATTATATTATTTTCATCTAACATCACATAGCTTTCCCCATTTTCTATATCATTATTTATAACTTCTTCATTTGGATAACCATTTTGCCATTGGTCAATCCCTTGTGATTTGAAGTATTCTTGCGCTTGTTTTACTATTTCCATTATTTTTATTACATCTGATTTTGTTGATTTTCTAAATTCCATTTCTCCCTCCTTATTTTAATTGAGCTTTCAACTATATTCTTATAATATAATATTTTAGTTGAAAGTCCAACTATTTTGATATAAAGTACTTTTTCTAATCATTATAGTATTTTTTCAAACTACATAAAAATTTTTTTTGATATTTTAAAAATTTTTTAGTTTTTTCGCAAGTTTTTACAATTTTCTACAGAGTTACTAGGATATAATATATCTTGTGTTTCGGTAAATATGAGGGTGCCGGGATGAAAGTAAATTATTAAAAGCATTATTAAAAAAATTATTTAGAGTTCTTGTGGTGGGAGTTACAAAACTCTAAGACTTAAGCAAAGCGCTGAAAATCATAGTACATAATAAAAATATACAAATCAGCTAGAAAAGCATTTCGGTAGGCCAACCGAAATGCTTCTTTTCTTATATAAAAAAAGCACCCCGGCAATTCTGCCGAAATGCTAATTTGGATAGTTATTTCAAAATCAACCTTATGGGGAGGTTAATTTTATATATTAAGTAGACTTTAATAACTTATTTACCACTCGAATTGTCCATCTTCTTTTATTTTGAAGAAGTCTGAATATCCAAGTTCAAATACTCTCTCTGCCAAATTATCAACTTTAATTTTTTCTTTGACAAGTTGAGTATATGGGCCAACATATGATATGTCTCCTTGTGCGATGAATCCTATTAATACATCATCTTTGATTACTGCCATCTTATAATTGTCACCATCTGTATATGTTAATACGTCATAAGTATCATCTGGTGGTGTAATAAATCCTACTGAAACTGTTGGTATTCCTAAGAAGTTCATTGTATTTTTGAATTCAAATCTATCTTCTATAACAGCTTCTCCACATGCCATATTAGTTGCAGCTATTTCTGCTTGTTTTGTTGCTAATGGCCAAATTCCTGTGCCTGTTACATCTCCTGCTGCGTATATATCAGGTTTGTTAGTTTCGCCTTTTTCATTGATTTTGATTCCTTTTTCAGTTTCTATTCCTGAACCTTCAACAAGTCCTATATTAGATCTTACACCTGTTGAAACTACTAATAAATCGCAATCTATTATTTCATCATTTCCTAAATTAATGCCTTTTACTTTTCCCTCTTCATCTATTAATACTTCTGATGCCATACGGTTCTTATAGATTTTTACGCCTTTTTTCTCAAATTTATCTTCGTAAGCTTTTGCAGCTTTAACATCTAGTTGTTTGTCTAGTATTCTGTCTTCTGATGCAATTAAACTTAAATTTCCGATGCCATCTATTTCAACTAATCCTGCTAATGCGTCCATTCCTACAAGCCCAGCACCCATTATTACAATATTTTTTGCGTATTTTGCTTGTTCTTTTATTCCTATTGCGTCTTCTATATTTCTAAGTGGATACACATTTTTAGCTTCTCTTAAATTTTTAACTGGTGGTACGAATGCATTGGCACCTGATGTTATCAATAATTTGTCGTAAGCTAATTCTTCTTCGTTACCATCTTTTTCGTATTTAATTTTTTTATTGTCTGGATCAATTTCTTTTACTGTAGCTTTTTTAATCCAAGTTGCATTTTGTTTTTCCATGAAATCTCCATCTACAAAGTTAATTCCTTCAATTGTTCTGTGTCCTGAAATTAAATGGTGTAACATGCAACGAGAATAAATATTTTCATCTTTTGATATTACTATTATTTTTGCACTTTTGTCCAACTCTCTAATTGTTTTTACCGCTGTAACTCCTGCGATACTTGCCCCTATTATTACATAAGTTGTTGCATCATCTTGTGATTTTGGCCCAACTTTATGTGCTGGAACTGTAACTTCTTTTGGTGCATTTTTAGGAGTAACATTATTTTCTTCTTTATCTGATTTGAATATATTCTTTATTTTATCAAACATTTATTCGTCCTCCTTTTGTAATTCTAATGCACCGCTTGGGCAGTTATATACACATAGAGGAATTTCTTCTCCTTGGCATAAATCGCATTTTATTATATCTTGTTTAGTTCTGTCATCTGGTTTTAGAATTCCATAAGGGCAACTCATTACACACATATAACATGAACCACATTTTTCTTTATCATATGAAACTATCCCTGTTTCACGGTCTTTTGTCATAGCCCCACTCATACATGTTGCAACACATTCTGGTTTGTCACAATGTCTACATGTTAGAGGGACTGGGTGTCCCTCATTATTTAGTTCTATATGATTTCTACTTTCTGTATCTACATGTGATAAATCTATAAAATATTTATCTTTATTTACATCTATAAAGCTATCAAATTTATGTTTTTCGCCACAATTTCTAGTCATGCAGGCTAACACACAACTTTTGCAACCTGTACATAAATCTTTATGAATTATTATTCTGCGCATTTGACCACATCCTTAAAATTAATTATTTTAAACCTAAGCCTTTTCTTCTATCTAATATTTCTGATTCTAATGTATTAGCTGCTGATTCTGGGTCTGGATCTACTATTACACTACCTCCAGTTATATCTTTTAGTCCTTCTGTTAAAACTTGAGTTACTAATGGTCCTCCAGTTATAAATGGTGGTAAAGCTAGGTGAAGTGGTAGTCCTAGGGCTAAACCAAATGCTCCATCAGCTAATGCTTGTTCTTCTAACCATTGTGGTGCTGAAAGTGCTACTGGTAATTGTGGTATATCTACATTTAATGCTGCTGCTAATTCACTAACAACTATTTCGATTCTTCCTATTGCTAGACATGGTCCAAAGTTTAATACTGGTGGTATATTTAATTTTTTACAGACTGCTTTTAAGTTTTCTCCTGCTAATTCTTCTGCTCCTGGTGACATTAATCCTACGTTTTCAAGTCCACCTGTTGAACATCCTGCTGATAATACTAAGATATCTTTTTTGATTAATTCTTTTACTAATTCTACTGTGTGAACATCATGTCCGCCAGCAGTCATATTTGAACATCCTACTACTCCGACAACACCTTTGATTGTTCCGTCAGCGATTAAGTCTATTAATGGTTTCCAGTTTCCACCTAAAAATTCTTTTAAGTTCTTTTCACTTACACCAGTTAAAGATTCATCATAACCGTGATCTTTTGGTATATCTATAGTTACGTTTCCTCTTCTTGCTTTGTAAGCTTCTACTGCTTCGTTTATTAATCTGTGGTCTATTTCATCAAATTTATCTCTATCTAATTGGATTAATTCTGCATTTTTCTTTTTAGCTACATCATCTAAGCAAATCATTTTTACTTGTAATTTATCAGCTATCGGTTCAAGTCCTGGGATTGTACAGTTGAATTCTGAAACTACCATATCAACTGCTCCTGTTGCTAAAACTGCCTCACTTGTGTAGTTATTTCCTGCGTGCCCTGCAAATATTTCTTTGTAGTGTTCTCCTCTTAATTGTAAGTCTTGGCCTACACATGTACATCCTACTAATCTGAATCCTTTTGCTCCTACTGATTTAGCTACTTCTACTACTTCTGGTAGTTTTATTTTTTCTTGGAAACTTGCGAATGTTGAATGTTGATGTCCTGTTACCATTATGTTTATATAGTCTTCATCGATTACTCTGAATCCTACTGGAGCCATTCTTATAACCGGGTCTCCTAAAACTATATCGTTTAATAAGTTAGTTAAAGTTAAGCCATATAAACCTGTACAAATTCCTAATGATAAACAATGCATTAACATATCTACAGGGTCAGAACTTAAGTTAGTTGATGATTTTACACATCCATCAAATACTTCTGATTTAGCTCCACCTGGCATGATTCCAAGCTCTTTCCATTTATCAACTCTCATATGATAAGCTAGTTTTTCAACTAATTCCATTTTTTCATATCTTGGTTTGTATAAATCTTTTAGAATTGCGTCTGCTATTTTTACACATCTTTTATGTGGGTCGTCATCGAATATTCCTAATTCTTCTCCTAGTATGTTTAAAGCTTTTTCACTTTTTATAACTCCATTGTTTTCTCCAACGTGTTTTACGTTTAAAGCTGTATTTTCAACTACGTGTAAATAACATGCTGCCCCTGCTGATACTGCTCTTAAGAAGTTTCTTGCTACTATTGTGTCTGCATCTGCTCCACATATTCCTCTTGGTGATTTTGGAGTTACTCTACATGGTCCGTTTGAACATAATCTACAACAGACACCTTGAAGTCCAAATCCACATTTTACTTTTTGGTCGATTGTTCTTTGGAATGCTGTTTCAAATTCTCCTGCTTTTGATGCTACAAAACTTTCTAATCTCTTATCTGCACTTTCACACATCTTACAAGTATTACAATTCATTTTTATATTCCTCCCATTAATACTTTTATACTATAAAGTCTGTTTCTCATAATGTTTTCAAAGTTAAAAATATTTACTAATTTTTTAAATCTGAACTTTTTTAAAACTTTCATTTTATTTATACTTCATTTATACCAATATATTCCATTGTTAAACATATATTTTTTTATTTTTATATTTTATTTTTATTCCAATTTGGAATAATTTATTTTATTCCGTCTCATTTATTAGTTTAAATTCCAACCATTTATAATTCCTGATTCCTATTTTTAATTCCTAATAAGAATTGTTTTTTAATTTAAACATAATCCATTTTGATATTAATCTTTGAATATGACATTATTTTATCAACCATTTTTTGGGGCAAATTCTTATTGTTATCTATAATAAACTTTGCTATAATTATAAGTGAAATTAAAATCATTAAAGGGGGATTTTAGTATGGCTTACAAAATAACTGATGAATGTATCGCTTGTGGTTCTTGTGCTGACGAATGTCCAAACGATGCTATAACTGCAGGAGATGACAAATACAGCATAAACGCTGACGAATGTTTAGATTGTGGATCATGTGCTGATGCCTGTCCAAACGATGCTATAGTTGAAGAATAATAGCAAGTAAAACTATCTGGGGATTCTTCCTTGGATAGTTTTTTATTCGGTTGATTTTGATGATTTTAAATTTCAAAAATAATGACATCAATTAAGGAGAAAATAATATGGCTTACATAATAGGTGATGCTTGTATAAGCTGTGGTGCATGCGAATCAGAATGCCCTGTAGAATGTATATCAGCTGGAGATGACAAATACGTAATAGATGCAGATAGCTGCATAGAATGCGGTTCTTGTGCAGACGTATGTCCTGTAGAAGCTCCATGTGCTGAATAATTTTGAATTTAATTTTTATTAAATAAAGCTAAGTGGTTTTTATCACTTAGCTTTTTAGCGTTAAAAAAAAACTGCTGTATGAAAATCACGTACAATATTCTATACAACAGCTTAATTATATTATTAAATAAATATATCGTTATTCGTCTTCTTTCATTAGATATGATAGAGTAAATAAGCTTTCAGTTAAGTTTACATTTTCTACTATGATATCTTCTGGTACATTTAAATCCATAGGTGCAAAGTTCCATAATCCCTTTATCCCACATGCGACTAATCTATCTGCTAATTCTTGGGCCCCATTTTTTGGTACACATAAAATTCCGATATCTATTTTGTTTTCTTTAACAAAATCTTCAATTTTATCCGAGTCCAATATTTCAAATTCTCTTATTTTTAATCCTATTATTTTAGGATTTGCATCAAATAACCCTTTTATTTCGAATCCCGCTTTTCTAAATCCAGAATAGTTAGCTATTGCTTGTCCTAAATTTCCTGCTCCTATTAGAATTGCATTGTATGGCCTGTCTAACCCTAGAATTTTTCCGATTTCAGTATGAAGAGCTTCTATATTATATCCATACCCTTGTTGTCCAAATCCGCCAAAATTATTTAAATCTTGTCTTATTTGTGATGCTGTGAATCCTATAATTTCACTTAATTCTTTTGAAGATATTCTTTGTACGTCATTATCAAGTAAGTCCCCAAGATATCTGTAGTACTTAGGCAGTCTTCTGATAACAGCCATTGATATATTCTTACCTGCCATCTTCTCACCTCTTTTAATTTTAATATTTTCATAACAATATAATTAGATAATACCATATTTTTTAAATAGTTTCATATATCCTTGATTATATTATACCAAAAGTTTATAATTTTAGATAGCTTAAGGAGGTACAAAAACTTATGATCATCTTATCTTGTAATAATTTGAATAAAAGTTTTGGCGTAGATTCTATCCTTGAAAATGTTAGTTTTACTATAAATGAAGGCGACAAAGTAGGTATCGTTGGTGTTAATGGTACTGGAAAAACGACTTTATTTAAGATTATTTCAGGTGAATACGGATACGATAGCGGTGATATTTACACTTCTAAAGATTGTGAAGTTGGTTATTTAGAACAAAATACTAACTTTTATTCGGAAAATACTATTTTAGAAGAGGTTCTTGAAGTATTCAAACCTCTTATCGAAATGGAAGAAAATCTTAGACAACTTGAAATCAAAATAGCTGAAGAAGGAAGCAAATCAGATTCTAAAATCTTAGATAAATTAATGGATGAGTACTCTCATAAAATGGAGTTATTTTCGGCAAACAACGGTTACGGATATAAGTCTGAGGCGAAGGGTGTGCTTATTGGTTTAGGATTTAAGGACAGCGATTTTGATAAAAAAGTCGATATTCTTTCTGGTGGAGAAAAAACAAGAGTACTTTTAGGAAAATTACTTCTTAAAAAACCTACCCTATTACTTCTTGATGAACCGACAAACCACCTTGATTCTGAGGCAATCGAGTGGTTAGAGTTCTTCTTAAAACAATATAGGGGTACTGTTATGCTTATTTCCCATGACAGATATTTTCTAGATCAAGTAGTAAATAGAACTTTCGAAATCTACAACAAAAAACTTAAAACTTATAATGGTAATTACTCTGATTTTATAGAGCAATCCAAAGTTGAAAAAGAATTAGAAATTAAAAAATACGAAGACCAGCAAAAAGAACTTAAAAAACAAGAAGAGTCTATTGAAAGACTTAAGGCTTATGGTCGTGAAAAACATCTTAAAAGAGCTAGAAGTAAGGAAAAGGCTCTTGATAAGGTTGATGTTCTTGACAGACCTGAGTTATATAGAAAAAAAGCGAAAATATCTTTCGACCCAGCTGTTGTCAGCGGTAATGATGTAATGCAAGTTAGAGATATTTCTATGGGATATGACGATAGAATATTATTTAAAGGGTTGAATTTTGAGATATATCGTGGTGAAAAAGTTGCATTAATAGGACCAAACGGAATCGGTAAATCTACATTATTTAAAATAATAATGAACGAGCTTACTCCACTTTCTGGTGAAGTTAAACTTGGTACAAATGTTAACGTGGCTTATTTCCACCAAGAGCAAAAAACTCTTGATTTAAACAACACTATTATAGATGAAATTTGGAAAGATAATACAAACCTTACTCAAACTCAAATAAGATCAATGCTTGGTGCATTCTTATTTGAAAATGACGATGTATTTAAACAAATTTCTTCACTTAGTGGTGGCGAAAGAGCTAGAGTTGCAATATTAAAACTGATTTTATCAAAAGCAAACTTCCTGCTTCTTGACGAACCGACAAACCACTTAGACATTGATTCAAAAGAAGTTTTAGAAGATGCTCTAAACGGATACACTGGAACAATTTTCACGATTTCGCATGATAGATATTTCTTAAACACTGTAGTTGACAAGATTTTAGTTCTTGATGAAAACGGAATTACTGAATATCTTGGTAATTACGACTACTACATGGCTAAAAAGAAAGAATCTGAAGAGATAAATGCTCATGTTGAGGAAGAATCTGAAAAGACTAAAACTCAACTTAAAGAGGAAAAACGTCGTGAACGTGAAGAACGTGAAAAACAAAAGAAAAATAGAAATAAAATTGCTAATACAGAAAAAGAAATTGAGCAAATCGAAACAAAAATAAGTGAACTTGATGAACTTCTTTGTCTAGAAGAAGTTTACTCTAACCCTGAACGTTCTAAAGAAGTTTCTCAAGAAAAATCTAACTTAGAAGATAGATTAGCTGAACTTTACGAGCTTTGGGAAGAATTAATGTAGTTGGGCTTTTTATAAATTTTCATAAAAATACTCCCTTTGATACTAGTTTATAGTTATCAAAAGGAGTATTTTTTATAACACATATGAAATTATATTCATTTTAAATTATAAATAAGCATAATTTCCGTATATGTGTTTCAAAGAAACCTACATTTTTTAGGATCTTTAGAATAGAGATTTCTTTATTATAGTATTATTTTATGGTTGTTTCTTTATTATAATTTTAGATTATTTTTTAGATTGTTTTTTGAGGTTATTTAATATATACCCAATTCTTCTAGTCATAATCACGAACTAATTTTATATATTTAGATGATACGTAACCTTCTATATCTCTATACTCTACTCTATAGAAACCATTCGAAGTTTTTCCTTCAACTTCAACTCTTGCACCCTTTGGTATTGAAGTTATTTTTGCTGAAGATGAACTAGGACTTCTTCTTAAAGTAAGTTTTGCTGTAGTTATTCCATCATAATCGTCCATTTCTCTATAAGTGTAATCTTTTTTATTTGTGTTAGTTCCTATTTTTGCATGTTTTTGAGATATGTAACCATCTCTACCTTTGTATTCTATTTTGTACCAACCATTTGATGTTTTTGATTCTATCTTAATTACTGTACCTTTTTTCAAATAAGTAACTTTCTTTGATAATGTTGATGCTCCAAGTCTCATATTAACATTTGAAGTTACAGTTCCTTTTTTCTCAACATCTCTGTATTCAGAATCATATATTTTTATATTTTTTGGTGAAACATAACCTTCTATATCTCTATATTCTACTCTGTACCATCCATTTGATGCTTTTCTCTCAACTTCTACTACTGCACCTTTTTTAAGAGTTGTTATCTTTCTTGAGTTTGATGTTGCTTTTGATCTTAAAGTAGTGTTTGATTTTATAACACCCTCATAATCATCGTAATCTCTCGCTGCCATTGTAACTGCTGTTGCTAGTTTTGCATCATTTTCATTGTTGTTCACTGCTGATACAGGTAAAACACCCGATACTGCTATCCCTACTGCCATTATTGCTCCTAGCCCCATCGCCATATACTTTTTCATTTTCATAATCGTACCTCCTAATAGTGATTAATTTTTTTATTTTTTGTGCTAAGTTTTTTGTTGTTTTCTTTTGCTACTAAATACAACACCTAAAAAAATTTTGGGTACCTTTTTTAAAAACTTTTTAAAATTTTTTTATTTTTTTCTAAAAAATTTATTTTTCCATAAAAAATAGGAAGCCAATATTTTAGCTTCCTATTTCTCTATTTATATAAATATTTTCAATTATTTTTTAGCAGCTACTATGCTTATTTCAACTAATAAGTTTTCTCTAGCCATGTTAGCTTCTACACATGCTCTTGCTGGTTCGTTTCCGTTTTCTACCCATGCATCCCAAACTGAGTTCATATCAGCGAATAATGCCATATCTTTTACGTATATAGTTGCTGATAATATGTGGTTTTTGTCAGAACCATATTGGTTTAATATTGCTTCAGCTTTAGCTAAAACTGCTGCAGTTTGTTCTTTCATATCACCTTCGTCGTTAGTTAATCCACTTAAGTAAAGAGTTCCATTGTGTTCTACTACTTTACTCATTCTTCCTGTTCCTTCAAATCTTTTGATTTCCATTTTGTCTCTCCTATATGTTGTTATTTTTAATTAGCCAATTTTAAGTTGCTAATTAACGTCTATTTTTAAGTTTGGCACAGCATTTAATGACATATCGTCAATTTTTCCGTTTATGAAATTATGATATCCAGCACAACCTATCATAGCTGCATTGTCTGTACATAATTCGATACTTGGGAATTTGATTTCTATACCTTTTTCGCCTGCCATTTTTGTTATTTTATCTCTAAGTGCTGAGTTTGCTGCAACACCACCAGATAACGCTATTGTTTTATATCCTTTTTCTTCAGCAGCATGTACTGCTTTTGTAGCTAAAACTTCTACTACTGCTTCTTGGAAAGATGCCGCAACGTCTTCTACTACTATCTCTTGTTTTTTCATTTTTTGAGCATTTAAGTAGTTTAGAACTGCTGATTTTAATCCACTGAAACTGAAATCATATGAATCATCTAAAAATGCTCTTGGGAATTCTATAGCATGTTTGTTACCTTGTTTTGCAAGTTTGTCTATTATTGGACCACCTGGATATCCAAGTCCCATAGCTCTAGATATTTTATCAAATGCCTCACCAGATGCATCATCTCTAGTTCTTCCAAGGATTTCATAATTTTGATAATCTTTAACCTCAACTAAGTGAGTATGCCCTCCTGAAACTACTAAAGTTATAAATGGAGGTTTTAAATCTTTGTGTTGTATATAGTTTGCATTTATGTGACCTTGCATGTGGTTTACCCCAACTAGCGGAACTCCAAGTGTGAATGCAAGCGCCTTTGCATAAGATAATCCAACTAAAAGCGCACCAACAAGCCCTGGCCCGTAAGTCACTGCTATATGGTCGATATCTTCTGGTTTAATTCCAGCTGTGTCTAATGCTTCTTGATAAACTGCATCTATATTTTCGATGTGTTTTCTTGATGCGACTTCTGGAACTACACCACCGAATTTTTTATGTAATTCAATTTGTGTTGAAACAACATTTGCAAGTACTTCTCTTCCGTTTTTTAATACCGCAACTGCAGTTTCGTCACAACTACTTTCTATCGATAAAGTTATTATATCCTTCATTATTTCACCGCCTCATATTTTAGCTATTTGTAATTTTGCTTTTTCGCGTTTATTAATTTATTTATATAATCCATTATGGAAATGTCATATTTATAATTCTGATAACTGGTTCCACATTATTATCGCGTCTTCTCTGTCGCTATAATATTCTTTTCTGACCCCCGCCATCTTAAATCCGTATTTTCTATATAGATTTTGCGCAATAGTATTTGAACTTCTAACTTCTAAAGTCATTGAAACTAATCCCTCTGACTTGCAAAGCTTAACCATCTCTTCTACTAATCTGTCACCTATTCTTTGACCTCTATAATTGCTGTGTACTGCAACGTTTGTTATGTGACCTTCATCTACAACAAACCAAACTCCAACATATCCAACAATTACAGAATCAAGTTCAGCAACAAGATATCTAGCCAAGTTATTTTTTAGCTCGTCCATTAAAGATTTTTTTGACCATGGATCATCAAAACAATCTACTTCTACCATATGAACGCCTTCTATATCTTCTTTTCTCATTGGTCTAATTATTAAGTTATTTGTATTTAATTGTGTGTCTAGCCCCAAAATTGAGTTTAAATCTTGGGGTAAATCTTGATTTGGGTTATTTAGATTTTCTCGATTTTTTTCCATTTTGAAACCTCACTTATCTCCAATATTTATTTTTATCTATTTTTGTTCTTGAAGTTTTTTCTCTGCTTCAAGTTTTCTTTGTTTTTCTTCGTATTGTTCTTCTGCTTGTGATTTTCTAATATATAGAGGATTCACAGTGTAGCAGTTGAATATATCTTTTCCTTCATCAAATTTAACTTTCGCAACTGAGCATAAGCTTCCTGCTTTTGTTACATTGTTTGATGCTGCTGGAATTTCTATATTTGCAATTTCTTTTATTTTGTCTTCGTATTTATAAACAGCTTCTCCAACTAATATCCATTCTTCTTTGCTTTGTGCTAATTCTTCAAGAAGTTCGTCTATAGGTTGAATTCCTATTTCTTTTATTTCAACAAGTTTTGTCCCTTCATAGTGGTATCTTCCTGTATAAACTTGATTTCTTTGTGCATCTAATATTGAACATATTTTCTTATCACAAAGGTTCATATTTGCTGCTAAAACTTCTAGTGAATTAACTCCTATCACTGGAATGTCGTTAACATGTGCAATCGCTTTTGCTGTTGCCATACCGATTCTAAGTCCTGTAAAAGATCCAGGACCTTCACAAACTGCTATTGCATCAATCTCACGCACGTTTAAATCACTTAAATTTAGCATGTTTTCTATCATCGGCATAAGTTTTTGTGAATGAGTTTTTTTAGTGTTAATTGTATATTCACAAATTAATTTATTGTCTTCTATAACAGCTACACTTGCCGCCATAGATGATGTATCTATCCCTAAAATCTTCATTATTTAGTCAACTCCTCAACTATTTTTTCGTATTCTTCGCCATAAGGAATAAGTGTCATCTCTCTTCCCATGTCTTTGTATTTTAATTCTATTTTTAAGTAATCGTCTGGTAGTATGTCTTCGATTATATTTGCCCACTCGATTATGCATACACCGTCGCCATTTATGTATTCGTCAAATCCTATATCATACATTTCTTCGCTACATCCAATTCTGTACACGTCAAAATGATACAGCGGCATCTTCCCTTCATATTCGTTTACTATTGTGAAAGTTGGGCTTGTGATGTAGTCGTCTACTTCTAGTGCCTCTGCCAAACTTTGAGTCATTGTTGTTTTTCCTGCCCCTAAATCACCGATTAAACAAACTATGCTCCCTGGTTTTAATAATTTACCTAATTTAAAACCAATCTCTCTAGTTTCTTTATCGTTATCTAGGTATATATTCTTTATCATCTGCATTTTTTTCATATTTTCATCTCCGTATCTAATCTCATATTTTAAATATGAACCAGATATTATTATATTATACTTTTTAGTAATTTTATAGGCTTATACGTTATTTTTTCAATATATACGACTATATTTATTATAATTTAAAGTATCAAAAACTAAAAGACCCGCCCTAATTAAAGGACAGGTCTTTTTATTTATTATCTATTTAACACCTAATATTTTTTCCATCTTTTTATATAATGGTAAAATTACCACTGTCATGATTGCACCTTTTAATAAATTGAATGGTATTACTATCCAAATCATAAAAGTAAACAAGTCTGTAACTTTAGAATTTAATACTGTACCCATGTTTATTATTACATCCATTGGCATTACTAATGCATATAGAGGGAACACTATATAGTAATCTACTACTGCACCGACTAGTGCCATAAATATTGTACCGACAATACCACCGATTAATACATTTTTATAAGATTTAACTTTTCTACATATAAAACAAATCATAAGTACATATGGTCCTGCTATTAATATATTTGCTATCTCACCAACACCACCTGTTGTACTTCCTGATACTGCTTGTAATAAGTTTTTTATAACTACTATTATAAATCCAGGAACCGCTCCCATTGATAGTCCACCAAAAACTGCTACTATATCTGAGAAGTCAAGTTTTAAAAATGACGGGAATATTGGTAGTGGAACTTCTATAAATCTTAAAAAATAAGATATAGCTGCCAAGATTCCTATTTGTGCTACAACTCTTGTAGACATTGTTTTTTTTGATTTTTGAGTATTTATACTTTGTTGCATAATACATAACCTCCAATAAAATAAATTATTATAGGTCAAATAAAAAAACTCGAGAGAATCTTCTTCTTCGAGTTTTATGAGTAATCATAATAAATAAATCTTTTAAATTTATAACTCTCTTCTCTCATCCAGACTCTACTGTCGGCTTTGGAATTTCACCAAATCAGCTATTTTCATAGTTCGCGGGCTTTACCGCCGGTAGGGAATTTCACCCTGCCCCGAAGATTTTTTCTAGTTATTTTATTTTCCTATCTTAATTAATATAATAATATCATTAACATATACTGTCAACAAAATTAATAATTTCACATTATACATTTATACACTATAATTATAATAATATCCATAGTTTTTTACTTTTAATCATATTTTTACATATTTTCGATATAATTTTTCATTTTTAATTTACATAGTATTATTTTTATACCTTTTTTAATATATTATTTGTTTTATCTTATTATGTTGTGTTTATTCTAATATTTTTATATTGTTATTATGCTTCTCTTTTATAAACTACTTTTCCATCTATTATTGTGCATAATACGTTACTTTGAATTTCTAGAGGGTTTCCATCCCAAATCACTATATCAGCATCTTTTCCAACTTCAATTGAACCAACTCTATCCTCTATTCCTAAAACTTTTGCTGGATTTATAGTTATTGATTCTAATGCTTTTTCATGTTTCATACCGTATTTAACTGCTAATCCCGCACATATCGGTAAGTACTGAAGTGGTATTACTGGATGATCTGTCATAAGGCAGATATCTTTCCCTGCATTAGATAAAATGCCAGCAGTTTCAAAAGTTAAGTTTCTAAGTTCGATTTTTGATCTCTCCGATAAAGATGGTCCTACTATTAATGGATAATCTTCCTCTAATAATTCTTCGACTATCATATGGCCTTCTGTGCAGTGGTCTATTGTAAGTTTTAAATCAAATTCTTGCGCAATTCTTATCGCTGTGAACATATCATCAGCTCTGTGTGCATGTGCTTTTAGTGGAATTTCCTTTTTTAACACAGGTATAAGTGACTCTAATTTTATATCATATTCTGGCTTATCTATATCTTCGTCTTCTTCTGCACATTTTAAATCGTATAGATATTCTTCACCTTTTCTAAGATTTTCTCTAAGTAATGCTGCAATCGCCATTCTAGTTTGTGGCGTATCTTCATTTGAACCATAGCATGATTTTGGATTTTCACCGAATGCCACTTTTGATGCAACTGGGTTTTTGATTACCATTTTATCTATTCTTCTACCATAAGTTTTTATTGCAGCTGCTTGACCTCCCATAACGTTAGCACTCCCAGGAGTTGTACAAACTGCAGTTATTCCGCCTTCATATGCTTCTTTAAATGTTCTATCCATTGGATTTATACCATCAATTACATTTAAGTGTGGTGTTATTGGGTCTGTTTCTTCGTTTCCGTCTGCACCTTCTACACCCATTCCATCTTCCCAAAGACCTAGATGGGTGTGAGCATCTATAAATCCCGGGTATATGAAGTTGCCTTCAGCATCAATTATTTCTAATTCTTCAGTTTCAGAGTCTAATTGCTCTTCCACATTTTCTCCCATAGCCACTATTTTTTTATCTTTTATTAATATTCCTATTTTCTGTATTCCTTGAGTAATTGTATTTACTGTTCCGTTTTTTATTAATAACACTCTCTGCCTCCGATTTAATTGTATTTTTGTATCTATTTTTAAATTTTTCACTATTTATATTTTTAAATGTTGTGCTTCTAAATTAACATATAAAATAGTTTTAAACAACCCATAAGCCCTAAATGTTAAACAAAAATCCGCATCCGCATTTTTATATGCGAAAGCGGATTTTATTTAATAACATAAAGTTTTAAAATTAAAGTTTCATAGATAATGAAACACGTCCTTTATCTAAATCTATTCCAATAACTTTAACATCTATAACATCACCAACAGATACTATTTCCATTGGGTCTTTTACGAATTTATTGCTCATTTGTGATTTGTGAACAAGTCCATCATTTTTGATTCCGATATCGACAAATGCACCGAAGTCGACAACATTTCTGACAGTACCTTTAAGTACCATACCTTCTTTGATGTCTTCTATTTTTAATACATCTGTTCTTAATATAGGTTTCATACCTTCATCCCTAGGGTCACGGCCTGGTTTCTTAATTTCTAAGATAATATCTCTTAAAGTCGGTTCACCTATTTCTAGTTGTTTGCTTATTTCTTTTAAACCTATTTTTTTAACTCTATCGTCTATATCAGCTATATTTTTATCTTCTATATCTTTCATTGTATAGCCTAACATTTCTATCATCTTTTTGCATACATCATAACTTTCAGGATGGACACCTGTGTTATCAAGTGGATTTTTACCATCTGCAATTCTCATAAATCCAGCACATTGAACAAATGCACTTGGTCCAAGTCTTTTAACTTTTTTAAGTTGGGCTCTTGATGTAAATGCACCATTTTCCTCTCGATATAAGACGATATTTTTAGCCACTGATTTACTTATTCCAGAAACGTGTTCAAGTAATGAATATGATGCAGTATTTAAATCAACACCAACGCTATTAACTGAGTCCTCAACAACTCCATCTAAAACTTCTGTAAGTCTCTTTTTATTTAAGTCGTGTTGATATTGACCAACACCTATATTTTGAGGTTCTATTTTTACAAGTTCAGCAAGTGGATCTTGAAGTCTTCTACCTATTGAAATTGCACCTCTTATAGATACGTTGATGTCTGGATGTTCTTCTGCTGCTAATTCTGATGCAGAATATATTGATGCTCCAGCTTCACTAACTATTACATATTGAGTGTTTAAATTTTCTTCTTTTATTAAATCAGCTATCATTTTTTCAGATTCTCTAGATGCAGTCCCATTTCCGATTGCTATTACATCTATATCGTATTTTTTCACTAAATCTAAAACTTTTTTTCTTGCTGATTCCATTTTAGCCTGTGGTTTATGTGGATATACAATTGCTTGGTCTAAGAATTTACCATTTCTATCTACAACAGCTATCTTGCATCCATTTACATAACCTGGATCAAATCCCATAACTATTTTGCCTTTTAGTGGCGGTTGTAATAATAAATTTTTGATATTTTCACCGAATACGCTGATTGCCCTTTCTTGCGCATTTTCAGTTAAGTAAGCTCTTATCTCTCTTTCAATTGATGGGAAGATAAGTCTTTTATATGAATCTTCAATAGCCGAAATAATTGCTGCTTCGTTTTGTGAATTATTTTTATTTATATATCTTTTTTCTATGTAGTTTAATACTTTGTTGTTGTCTATTTCTAATTTAACTTTAAGGAAGTTTTCCTTTTCTCCCCTATTTATAGCAAGTACTCTATGTGATGCCATTGTTTTTACAGCTTCACTATAATCGTAATACATGTCGTAAACTGATTTTTCATCACTTGTATTTTGAGTTACAATTACACCGTGTTCTATTGCTAATTTTCTGATGTATTTTCTAACGTCGGCATCATCAGAAACAGCTTCTGCAATTATATCTAAAGCACCCTTTATTGCATCTTCATCACTTTCAACGCCTTTTTCTGCATCGATATAATTATTTGCCTCAGCATTTATATCTCCTATGTTTTTTTCTAAGATTGCATTCGCTAAAGGTTCTAATCCTTTTTCTTTTGCTATTGTCGCTCTTGTTCTTTTCTTTTGTTTATAAGGAGCATAAATATCTTCAACTTCTTGAAGAGTTTTTGCCTTAGCTATATTCTTTTTAAGCTCTTCAGTTAATTTTCCTTGTTCTTCAATTATTCTAGTAACATCTTCTTTTCTGCTTTCAAGATTTCTAAGATAAGTAAGTCTCTCATTTAATTGTCTTAAAGTTACATCACTCATCTCGCCTGTCATTTCTTTTCTATACCTAGCAATAAAAGGTATCGTATTCCCCTCATCAATCAGCTTGATTGTGTTATCTATATACTCTCTTTTAATTTGAAATTCTTTTTCTAAAATATTATATATATCCAAACTCAAACACTCCTTTAAAAAACAGGGAGCCACAATAATTGTGTAGCCCCCTTGTTTGATTTTTATTGACTTTTTATTTTATTCATTTTTAAATATTCATTTATGAATAAATTTATATTTCCATCCATTACACTATCCACATTTCCGATTTCCGCATTTGTACGGTGGTCTTTTACCAACTTATATGGTTGGAATACATAGGATCTTATTTGGCTACCCCATGTTATTTGTGAATACTTACCTTGTATGTCTTCAATTCTTTCTTTGTTTTCTAATTCTTTTAAATGAATTAATTTACCTTTTAACATTTTCATTGCAGTGTCTTTGTTAGCAAATTGTGAACGTTCATTTTGGCATTGAACAACAATTCCTGTTGGAATATGAGTTATTCTAACCGCAGAATCAGTTTTGTTTACATGCTGTCCTCCAGCCCCTGATGATCTATATGTGTCGATTTTTAAATCATTAGGATTTATTTCAACATCAATCTTATCGTCAAGTTCTGGTGTAACATCTACTGATACAAATGATGTATGTCTTTTACCTGATGCATCAAAAGGTGATATTCTGACGATTCTATGAACACCTTTTTCGCTTTTTAGATAACCATAGGCATTTGTACCTTGAATTAGTAGCGTAACACTTTTTATCCCTGCCTCTGGATCACTTATCATATCTAGCGTTTTGACCTTAAAGTTATTTTGGTCAGCCCATCTAAGATACATTCTAAGTATCATTTGAGCACAGTCTTGTGCATCTAATCCACCTGTCCCAGCATTTATAGATAAAACAGCGTTATTTACATCATATTTTCCATTTAATAAAGTTTTTATTTTAACTTCATCTATTTTATCTTCAAGTTTTTTTATAGATTTTTCGATGTCATGTTCTATAGACTCGTCCTCTTCTTCTAAACCTAGTTCTATCAATATTTCTATTTCTTCTAAGTCAGAGTTTAATCCTTCAAATTCAGAAATTATATTTTTTAAATCACTGTTTTGTTGAAGTATCTTTTGAGCTTTTTCATTGTCATCCCAAAAATCTTGCTTGTTTATTTCTTCTTCGTATTTTTGAATTTGCGCTTGCTTTGAAGCTATGTCAAAGGGAAACACCCAATTCTTTTAAATCTTTAGACATTGTCTCAACTGACTGTCTATAATCTAATTCTCTTAACATTAGATCCTCCTAGTTTTTACCACAGCAGTTTTTATATTTTTTACCACTACCGCATGGACAAGGGTCATTTCTTCCTACTTTTGTTTCCTTAACAACTGGTTGTTTTGGTTCATCAGTTGGAGCTTCTATATTATCAACATCAACTATTTGTTTTCTTTCAGTTGGTTGTTTTTCTATAGTTATTCCGAATAAATATCTAACTGTATCTTGTCTTATTTGATCAACCATTTCGTCAAACATATTGAAACCTTCTAATTTGTATGCTATTACTGGGTCTTGTTGTCCTAAAGCACGAAGGCCTATACCTTGACGTAATTGGTCCATAGCATCTATATGATCAATCCAGTGATTATCAACACATTGTAAAAGTATGATTCTTTCTATTTCTCTCATTCTTTCTGGTGTGATGATTTCTTCTTTTTCTTTATATATATCAAATGCTATTTCATATATTTTTTCTATTAATCCTTCACCTTGTAATGTTTCTAAACCTTCTACTTCTAAACTTTCAGCAGGCATAAATGCACCATATAGATAGTGTTTTAATTCTTTGTAATCTACTGTTTTATCGTCTGTGTATGCTTCAACAGCTGCAGCTATTCTGTCTTTAACCATAGATTGGATATATTCATGTATATCTTCACCTTCAAGAACGCTACTTCTTTCAGCATATATAACTTGTCTTTGTTTATTCATAACGTCGTCATATTGAAGTACGTGTTTTCTTATACCGAAGTTTCTACCTTCTACTTTCTTTTGTGCGTTTTCAATTGACTTAGTTAACATTTTATGTTCTATTGGCATGTCGTCTTCTAAACCTATTCTTTCAACAACACCTTTTATTCTGTCACTTCCGAATAATCTCATAAGATCATCGTCAAGACCTATATAGAATCTTGATGAACCTGGGTCACCTTGACGTCCAGAACGACCTCTTAACTGATTATCTATTCTTCGAGATTCGTGTCTTTCTGTACCGATTATAGCAAGTCCACCTGCTGCTTTAACTTCTTCTTGTTCTTTTGCAGCTTGTTCTTTAAATTGGTCATATAGATGTTCGAAAGTTTCTTTTGCTTTTGCTAAATCTTCATTTTCTGCTAATTCTTCAGCATCTATACTAGTATCAACTCTCTTGATTGAGTCATCAGTAAATCCATGTTTCTTTAATTCTTTTTTAGTTAAGAATAGTGGGTTACCACCAAGCATGATGTCAGTACCACGACCAGCCATGTTTGTAGCTATTGTAACTGCTCCAAGTCTACCTGCTTGTGCTATTATCTCAGCTTCTTTTTCATGGTTTTTCGCATTTAATACTTCGTGTTTTACACCTTTTCTCTTAAGTATTTGAGAAAGTAATTCTGATTTTTCTATTGATACAGTACCAACTAGAACTGGTTGGTTCTTTTTATGTCTTTCCATTATATCTTCTGCTACAGCGTGGAATTTACCATGTTCATTTTTATAAACAACATCTGGTAAGTCTTGTCTTATAACAGGTTTATTTGTTGGTATTTGAACAACGTCCATTTTGTATATTGATTTAAATTCTTCTTCTTCTGTTTTAGCAGTACCAGTCATACCAGCAAGTTTTGAGTACATTCTAAAGAAGTTTTGGAATGTTATTGTTGCAAGAGTTTTTGATTCTCTTTGAACATGTAATCCTTCTTTAGCTTCTATTGCTTGGTGTAAGCCTTCTGAGTATCTTCTACCAAACATTAGACGACCTGTAAATTCGTCAACTATAACTATTTCACCATCTTTGGCAACATAGTCTACATCTTTTTTCATTATAGCGTGTGCTTTTAATGCTTGGTTGATGTGGTGGAATAATTCAGTATGTTCAACATCTGTTATATTCTCAACGTTGAAGTAAAGTTCTGCCTTTTTAATACCAGATTCACTTAATGAAACTGCTTTTTGTTTTTCATCTATTTCATAATCTCCATCTGATGGAAGTTCTTTTTCTTCTTCTGTTTTTTCTTGTTGTGTTTTACTTGGTCTTTTTAATGTTAATACGAATGTATTAGCATCTGTATATAAATGAGTAGATTTGTCCCCAGGTCCTGATATAATCAGTGGAGTTCTAGCTTCATCTATTAATATTGAATCGACCTCATCGACTATAGCATAGTTTAATTCTCTTTGAACTCTTTGTTCTTTGTGGATTACCATGTTATCTTTTAAGTAGTCAAATCCGTATTCGTTGTTTGTTCCGTAAGTTATATCACATTCATATTGTTTTCTTCTAACTTCTGGATTTTGTCCATGAACTATAACTCCTACAGTAAGTCCTAGGAATTCATAAACTTTCCCCATTTCTTCTTTATCACGTTTTGCTAAGTAATCATTTACTGTAACAACGTGAACACCCTTACCTTCAAGTGCATTAAGGTATACAGGTGCTGTTGCAACTAATGTTTTACCTTCACCAGTTTTCATTTCTGCTATTCTACCTTGATGTAAAACCATTCCCCCGATAAGTTGCACATTGTAATGTCTTAATCCTAAAACTCTTTTTGAAGCCTCCCTAACGGTAGCAAAAGCTTCTGGTAGGATATCATCTAATGTTTCACCTTTAGCTAATCTTTCTTTAAAAATATTAGTCATATTTTTTAATTCTTTATTTGTCATGGCTTCGAATTTAGGTTCCATAGCATCTATTTTATCCGCTACTTTGCTAAATGCTTTTATCTCCCTTTTATCTGCCATGTTGAATAAGTTATCTAAAAAACCCATTGTTTTGCATCTCTCCTCATCGCATAAATTATACTATTATACATTTTAACATAAAACTTGGATATTTAATATTAAATATTAACTTAATTGTCTTTTTTAATACTATTTTTGTTAAACTTTAACATTCTTTAGCTATTTAATATTTCCAACTTTATAAATTAATATGTATTTTACTCTTCTTCACTTTCTTCACTAGATAAATAAAGTCCTGTGTCATCAAAACTTAATTTATCTACGTTCTTAAGCTTTCTATTAATCTGTCTAGTTCTAGTTCCAACCAATTTATCTATTTCTGAACTCGCCTGATTTAATTTATTTTGGGCAGAATTAAGTACCGTTTCAAATTTAGAAAACTCAGTTTTAACTGCCCCAAGTATCTTCCAAACTTCGCTAGAGTGTTTTTCAATAGCAAGGCTTCTAAATCCCATTTGTAAGCTATTTAAAAGCGCAACAAGTGTAGTTGGACCTGTTATATTTATCTTGTATTCTCTTTGTACAAACTCAACCAAACTTTGATTTTTCAACACTTCAGCATAAATTCCTTCTGTCGGTAAAAACATAAGTCCAAAATCAGTCGTGTTTGGTGGATCTATATATTTATCTCTTATATCCTTCGCTGATTTTTTAATAAATCTCTCTAAATTCTTAGATGCCACATCTATTTGTGCTTGATTTTGCAAATCATACGCATCTAATAACTTATTATAAACCTCTAGTGGGAATTTTGCATCTAGTGGCAGGTATACCGTTTTGTTATCATAGTCCTTTCCAGGCAATTTTATTGCAAATTCTACTGTTTCTCGTGAACCTTTTTTAGTTATAACATTCTTTTCATATTGTTCAGGAGATAAAAACTGCTCTAATATTCTTTCCAGTTGAACCTCACCTAATACGCCCCTCGTCTTTGTATTTGAAAGAACTTTTTTCAAATCACCAACCCCCGCAGCCAAGCTTTGCATCTCGCCTAGACCTTTATGTACTTGTTCAAGTCTTTCACTTACTACTTTAAATGATTCACTAAGTCTTCTTTCTAAAGTACTTTGTAGTTTCTCATCTACTGTAACCCTCATTTTTTCTAGATTTTCTTCAGTTGATTTTGTAAGTTCTACGAATTTTTCATTTTGAAGTTTAGTTAAATCATCTATACTACTTCTAAGATTGTAGTTAAATGCATCTAGCGTTCTCTCCATTGTTCTTGAATATGTATCAAATTGGTTTTTCTGTAAATTTGATAACTCAATCATATTTGATAATATAGTCGCACTCAATTTTTCTATAGAACTACCTATCTCAGTCCTATTAGATTGCTCATTTTTTCTAGATTCTTCTCTATTAACAGTAAATTCTTCTCTAAGTGCCTTTTCAACCGATATCAACTTTTGCTCCATATCTCTTTGCATAGGTCCCATATCAACTCCCTGCGGTTTGATAGATATATAAATATTTACGATTAATAGTATTATCACAATAACTAATAAAATCTCTATCATTGACTACACCCCTTTCTTTTTTATTATTGACACTTTATCGTAATATAAGAACAGATAATCAATTTGCTGCTATGACTGTAAATAAACTTAAAAAGGCTATCGGTAATCTATTACCGATAGCCCGTTACTTTCAATATTTAACTACTTTGTTCAATACTACTATTCATGTTCAATTAATCCATATCCGCCAGTTTCACGTCTATAAACTATTGAAATTTCATCAGTGTCTATATTTCTAAACATATAGAAATCGTGGCCTACTAATTCCATTTGTAATACTGCTTCTTCTGGACTCATTGGTTTCATATCAAATTTTTTGTGTCTTTCTATTACTATATCGAATTCGCCATCTTTATCTTCAGCAGCATTGTCTTCAATATTTTGGAATCTGATGCTTTCTTGTCCTTTAGATTGATATTTACCTTTTAATTTGTTTTTATATCTTCTTAATTGTTTGTTTAATTTGTCATAAACAACATCTATTGCAGCATATAAATTTTCTTCGCTATCTTCAGCTCTTATTATAGGTCCATTTATAGGGATTATTGTTACTTCTATTTTTTGTTTTGCTTTTCTAGCGCTTACAGTAACTTTAACTTCAGTGTCTTCATGTAGATATTTTTCTAGTTTACCTAATTTATCTTCTACAGCCCCTTTGATTCCATCTGTAAGTTCTATCTTTTTTCCTGTTATTAATATTTTCATAAGAACAGCTCCCTTCACTATGTAAAGTTCATAGTATGTACTTCACTAATTATGATAAATTTTTTATGTTTTATTATATATTCTCCATGCGTTTTAAATATCCTTTTAATTTTTAATTTTTTTTTTAATTTTTTTAATTTTTTTTTTAGAATATTTTTTTATATAATAAAATATTTTGTCTAAATGTGGATTAAATTGTCCACAAAACCTGTGTATAATGTGGATAACTATGTTAATAACTTTTTACTCGTTGAAATTCCAACATTTCTTAATTTTTATATATCCACAATACATATGTTTGGATGTTAGTAACATTGTGTTTTTGTGTGTTATTTTAAAATAGGTTATTGTCTATAGAGATTAGTCTTAGGAAAAATAATTTTAACTTTTGTAAATTTTTTATACTGGGATTCAATTTTTATATCCAGGTTCATCTTATTACAAAGTTTTTTACAAAGATATAGCCCTATCCCAGTTGAATATTGTTTTTGCCTATCAGTTCCTGTGAATCCATATTCAAATACTCTAGGTAAATCATGATCCAATATTCCTTCTCCATTATCTTCAATAACCAAAACCACATTATTTTTATTGTTCTCACTATGTATTTTTATTACTTTTTCAGGCTTATTTAAATACTTAATGGAGTTTTGTAATACTTGGCATATTATAAAGGTTATCCATTTTTCGTCGATATAAACGTAGTTTTCTAAATTATAGACATCTAATGATATTTTTTTCTGTATTAAACTATCCATATAATTCATAATTGCAGTATGCACAACATCTTCAAGTAACACTTTTTTTACAAAGTAATCTTTTTCCACAGAATCACTTCTAGCATAAAATAACATCTGCTCTACAATATTATCTATCTTTTTAATTTGCTTCTTTATTAATTTATCCTCTTTATTATCACAAGCTAATGAAATAGCTGATATTGGCGTTTTTATTTCATGGACAAAACTCTCTACATAATAATTCTCGCTATTTCTACCGTTATGATTTTTAAAATTATTCCCGCACACATTATAAAAAATAAAACCTCTTTAACATTCTGGCTTTTTATAAATAATGCTATGATAGATGAAATTATAATAATACCTGCCCCTATACATCCAACTATAGTCGGAATACTCACAATTTCAAATATTCCACCAGCTATAGATGTTCCTTCAACAGCATTTTGAATAGTAATATCCAAACCATCTCGCGCTGCTGCAAAACAACAAACTACAAGACCGTATATAGCAAGAATTAATATTCTTCTGCCCCAAAATTGTATATTATTCCTATTGATAAAACAATAAGACATAAATCCAATTAATATAAGAATGAGCATTGTCGTAATTATAGTCGTAGTGTTTGAAAAATATAATTTCACACTATTCGCCCCTCTTTCCATACCAATCTAAAATTGCCTTTAGATTTTTTTCATCAACATATTTTCCTCCATGTAACATCATTTCTAACATTTGATCTTCCTCTTGCGTTCTATCTTGTTTATTAGCAAGACCTTTGCCTGCTGTTTTGACCATAATTGTCATCATAATTTTATAAATTCCATGAAGTTTTTTAACATCGAAACCACCTTGTAATGTAAAAACTGGTATTGCACTTGGGATTTTATTTTTTGTTCTAACTTCTTTAACTTGTGTTCCTGTTGCCCCCATACCAACAGCACACACCGCACGCACATCATAATCTTTTACTACTTTTTTATATCCCTTTACTCCACTTGCCATAATCCAACCAAGATATATAATTTTGCTGCCTGGTTTAACCTTATATTCTATTTCATCAAGTGAATAATAAGGCAAAGATAATTTATCACTTAATAACTTCGCATATTCTTTTGTTGTACCAGTATTTGAAGTATAAACTATTGCATTCATTGCCTTCTCCCTTCTTATAATTTATTATTGTTCTTCTTAATATAAATTTTTTTATACAATATTTTTAATAACTATCCATTTTTTTAGAAAACCTATCAACATACTTTTTTAACATTTCCGCTAAATCATCTTCTTCTCTTTTATTATCATAAAGACTATACATTAAGAAAATAGGACCATAAAATTCAATTGCAAGTTGCTTTGCCTCTTCCTTTTTCCCTGTTATTCCTGCAAATAAATATGTCATATAATCTATCGGTCCTGAAACCAGATATTTCTGATATAAATCTGCCATTTCTTGATTTCTATATTGCTCTAAAGTAAGCATTCTTCTGAATAAAGATGGAAATTCTTCTTCCGTCCAATGTTTAAATTGTACTTCTGTATAGATTCTGATTTTATCAATAGATATTTCTCTATATCCTTTTATGATTTCATCCATATTCCCATCTGGCATATTGTACTCTCTTGCCCTTTCATAATCTAATTCGTCCATTCTATTTATAATACTGTCAAAAATGTCTCTTTTGTTTTTATAATGCTTATATAATGCACTTTTCGCCATTCCTAATTCTCCAGAAATTTTGCTGATTGAAACAGCTTCATATCCATCCTGGGCAAATAGTTTAAGCGCTGTTAATAAAATTTTTTCTTTTGTCGTACACATTTTAAACCTCCTTAGTGAACTATCATTCACCCTATATTTATATAATAGTGAACGATAGTTCACTTGTCAAGTAATAAATCTAACCTTTTTTGTTTTTTTAATCTATATATCTATTCCTCTATATTTTTCTTGTATCCAAAATAGTTGCTACAATTGCGGTGAATATAAATGCTATATAAAAAAGGATAAATGAAAATATAGTTAATATTGATCGATTCTCTGATACCACGTCACCTTTTACGCTTAAATTATACACATAGAAATCGGATTTATCCTTATTGTTTGTCATAGTGTTTTCAACATATTTACCTATATCATCATATAACTTCTCTGTTGTAGGCTTTACTGTGTTTATCATTATGAAACTATCTAATATTTTCATATTCGAAAATTATTTCTTCTAAATGATGCTATATCTCTATCTTTTATTTCTGTTATATCATTTCCGTTAATTATAATTTTGCCGGCTGTAACTGTATCAATAGTAGAAATACAGTTTAAAAGTGTAGTCTTTCCACTTCCACTAGCCCCTATAATCGTAACAAATTCTCCTTCATTTACTGAGAATGAGATATTATCTATTGCCTTTGTTATATTGTTTTTTGTTCCATAGTATTTTTTCAGATTCTCTATTTTTAAAATACTTTGCATAAAATCCACCTCTTATTTTTTTAGGATTTAAGATCTTAAATTTAATTTTTATTAGTTAACTTATAATCATTGTATCAACAAAAGTTATGGTATTTTATTACACTTTTGTTAGATTGGTTATTATATTTTAAAATTTGACCTAAACAAAATTACTTATATGTCTTAAAATATATAAATAGCTGAAAATAATATAAAAAGGAGTTTTAATAATGGTAACTAAAGAAATGATAGAAAACGAAAAAGGTTATTATGCAAAATTTTTTGCTATGGACCCTTCATTAAAAACAAATGCACAAAATTTATTATGGGAATTCAATAATACAAGGCCTGATGAAAGTGAAAAACGCGCTAGTATTTTACAAAAATTGTTTGGAACTTGTA
>OOCW01000329.1_pt1 | contig 49939 bp, 59 predicted proteins | sample 1671201 | NCBI WGS metagenome assembly OOCW01 (sample SAMN06348132, study PRJEB24527) | human gut metagenome | biome: human gut; feature: ankylosing spondylitis patient; material: feces | host: Homo sapiens | place: China | collected 2015-10
GATAATAACTCCCCAAAATCCTCTCGTAGCTTTTTATTAAACTTTAATTGATCCCCAACCCATTCCACAAATCGTTGAGCCATTTTCTCCGTTTCAGATACTATAAGAACATAATTCCTCTTTTTATATACTATCTGATGTACTGGAAATACGTTTGAAAGGTATGCCGATTTACCGTGTCCTCTAGGTACTGACCATCCGATTTTTTTCGTAGGATTAAACTCTAACTCGTTTAGAATGCCACATAGTTCTTGATGGAAATTTGGGGCATTTTCATACAATACACCCTCTGGGATTAAATTATTTTCATTCTCGGGGTTTTTAGAGTGTGAGAAATATTCATATGCAAAATATAAAACATCATACTCTCCCCTTAGTTTTCGATAGTGTTTTTGTGCCACCTTGAATTTACTTAAACAATCATCTGCTAGATCATCCAGTCCCTGTTTTTTAGCATCAAGACCCTGAGCCTTAATTCTTGTCATTAAAAGCTCTAGTTTATCTAATTGCTGCGATACATCAAGTGGCAAAGTGTTATGATATAAAAACATCTTTTTGCCTCCTATTCAACTTATAAATACTAGGTAACTGTTAGATAGTTTTTAAACATAAAAAAGAGAGGTCGAAACCCTCTCAATATATTTATCTCATTAAATTATCTAAAAACATTTGTATTATTACATCTGATAAAATTTCCCTTATTAACTCATCTGTAGTATCTTTCCCTAACTTTTCATTTAACTCAGATATAGAATAAATAGCATCCTTAAATAACTCGATCTGTAGAGGGGACAATCTTTCCCCTAGATAAAACAAAGCATTTACATTTGTATCATGGTTTTTTCTAGCCTCAGCTTGAATAACTCTAAAGTTTTTCATAGCTTTATTTATTATTATTTTTTCTGTATTCTCCATAGTATTTCAATCTCCTCAAAACTAAGAGGCTTATTTAAGCCCCTTTTCATTAATATTGTATTTTATCAGTAGCATTATCTATTAATTGTAATTTTTGTTCAAGTCCAGATATTATCTGTAAATTATTTCTTTGAGTAGTATCTAGCATTTGCTTTAACATATCAAACTGCATAGCAAGTTGCACATCTCCAGATCTTTTAGCCATTTCTGATAATTGAGCAAATTGCATTTCTATCATATCTGATTGATTTATATTCATTTTTAAACTTTGCACATCAGCCCTACATTGACCTACATACATATCTATCTCATTTCCTGTTCTAGCACCTTTTCCAAATAACATAATCATTGATCTCCTTTATACACCCTCAAAGGGCTTATTTATTTTATATATATCTTACAAATATAAAGTAATTAAATTGGTAAAATGTTTATTTTTAGGTTCTAATATTTATTGTTATAATTTTTGTAACAAAAGAATCTATATTATATATAATTAGAGAGATATATATAGTAGGTACTTACGTTACAATATTTGTAACACAAATTAGTATTTATTGTATTAAATATTTAAACACAAAAAAGGAAGGCTTATTTGCCCTCCTCTTTTAAACGTTTTATATACTTATCTATTGTAGGTCTTGAGATGCCAGTATTTCTATGTATCTCTGCTTTTGTTATTTCTCCATTTTTGTAAAGTTCATATTGAGCCATAAATTGCTCTGGAATATCAAGTGTACTCCATTTCGGACGACCTAGCTCCACACCCTTAGCTTTAGCTTGAGCCATACCAATTCTAACCCTTTGACTTAACATATCCCTCTCCATTTCATAGAACACCATCATCATTTTCAGCATTCCCTCAGTCATGGCATCAATGTCTTTCGTACAATCAATAGTAAAAGTTCCTATTATTAATTTTAGCTTTCGATCCTTCACCACCTCAATTAATTCGCAGAGTTGTTTTGTACTTTTAACCATCCTAGATACTTCTGTACTTACAATAGTATCTCCAGTATGTACTGCCCTCAGTAAGTTTAAAAATTGTGGTTTCTCGTCTGTTGTATTATACTCTATATCCATAAATATATTATCAACTGGAACTCCCCTTTTAATTAAATCTGTTATTAATTCGCCTCTACCTTGTTTTGATGTTCTTAGGCTACATTTTGTATATCCATATATTTTATTTGCCATTTTTCGTTTACTCCTCATGTATCATGTATAGGTAGTATTTTATCATAACTGTAAAATTAATGCAATGTTTTTCTTTACGTTTATGTATATAAAAATAGAGAGGTGGGTAGCCCCTCTATTTAAACATTATTTTTGGGGTTAAACGTTTTGTAACAAATTTAACCATTGACTATTATATAATAATTTCCAGTATGTTTAAATAGTGGTTTTTTGGATAATATGGTAAATATTACGAGCCTCTGAGAGCCATTTTAAGCAAAGCATGGATATATAGGTATATGGCTTTTGGTACAATGGATTTTTGAAAAAGCATATTTTGTAAATCTGGAGTGTTTTACTGTAGGATCGAAAAGAATGCTAATAAATATACTCCCCCAAAGTTAACCCAAAAGTTAAAAATTATTTTGTAAAAATTTTTTTATGTTTTTGATTTTTTGGATTAGTGAAAATCTGGATAGGGGGGGGGGTAGGTGTCTGTAGAATACTGTTAGAATATTGTTAGAATACTGTTAGAATACTTTACCCCCAAAGTTAAAATTTATTGTATATTTGTTAGATAGGTTAGTCCTAGAGGTAGGAGGGGGGTGTCCCCCCATAGGGTGGGGTGTCGAGTAATACTCCGATTGAAAAACTCTCCTCATATATAGATAATATTATGATAATTTTCATGTATTTAAATTTATGTCAGTAAAAAGTGTAATTTGTCAGTAAGATTAAGCCTTTACTGACATAATAGATGTGCCTCAATGCATTGGTATTACTTGATTTGAAGGCTCTTGAATTGCATCAAAAGTAAAATGGCATAAAAGATTTAGTTTTATGTCTTAGAAAAAAGAATGAGTAATTCCAATGGTTCTATACCCTCAGTAGGTATATTATGTCAGTAAATATGTCAGTAAATGGTATAAATATGTGTAGTTATCCACAGGATATAGGCAGTATATGGAGGTATAAAATAGCCCTCCCCCTATTAAAATAGTACCCCCTTATTTTTAGATACCCCCTATTAAAATAGTACCCCCTATAAAAAAAGAGAGGGGGCTATTAAATTAGCCCTCCCCTCTATTAAAATATACTAAGGTATACTTACATATTAAATTCTTTATATAACTCCTCTAAATCCATCTCAGAGCTTTCTATAGTAACATTAGTATCTTGTACCTCTTTAAGCCTACCTTGATTTTTAAGTACTAACTCTACTGCCTTTATCTGTGTTTTCTCATTGTGAGAGTTCAATAGCTTTTGTAGTACAGTATATGCATCATTTAATGCACCTCTCTGGAACTCATCAGCTACTTCCTGTAGATAATCATTAAAATCTGGTCTTAGTTTCCATCTATACAGAGTTGATCTATTAATACCATTCTCCTCTGCTATTTGGTACTCACTTTTACCAGTTACTCCTTTAAGGGCTAACTCCTCTGCAACTTTTTTCATTGATGCATCTAAAGGCTTTTTTTTGTGTTTTTTCATTCTGTTTTTTCACCTCTTTATACAGTTATTTTAGTAAATTTACAACTTATTTTATCAGTTATTTTACAGTATTAATTTTACCTCTAGGGCTTGATTTTACTGTATTTTATTGATTTATTTATAGTTGATTTTACTGTTAGATTTTTCTGTTTAGTTTAGTAGATATATACTATTTGTTATGTTCATGTTATAGTGCAACATAAAAAGCCTATTTCAACCTATTTTTTAAAATTGTAACTATATTGTAATAACTGTAACTAGATCATAAATACAATGATTTTACAGAGATTTTACAATGATTTTAATGCTCAAATTTATAATAAAAAAAGAGTACTGGGGGCTATTTAAACCTCCAATACTCTCTCAGTAATTTATTTAATTCTTAGAATAAAGTCCATCCCTCAAAAAAGAACCCTATAACATTATTTAATGCCTTTTCTACATATGGGCTAGTAGCCTCTATATATAAATCTAATAAATGTAACATTGCTCTTACTATTCCATAAGCCCCTAATACAAAAAGTACTAATACTATTAAACTACTAATTATTATCATCTTTTGCTCCTTCTTTGTAAATGTTCTTTCAAAACTTTCGATTTTTCTTAATATTTTTCTTTTCATTTTTTAAATCTCCTTTATTATTATTTTTGGTAATTTTTTATGTGTCCCTCTGACAATATTTATTATATATTATTGTAAAAAATAAGTCAACATTTATTTTACATTTTTATTTAAAAAAATATTTAGTCATTTTCTCCATCTGTTTTAAATACTGTAACAACTTTATAAATTTATATAAATTTAGGTAATACAGATTTTAATACAAATCATACCGTTCTATGAATTAATCCCTTTTTTAAAAATTAAAACAAATATTAAGTAAAATACTGCTTTTGATATGTATAGTAATACAGATTTTAATACAAACTTAATCAAGATCAATAAATTAACCACTCCAATATTTAATACAAACTACAATTCTAGGTTATATTAATCAAATTTGTTAATATCAGAATTTAATACAGGGGGTAGATGTAAAGTGTAAAATAAAAGCTATGCTCAGAGCCATTTTAAGCTCTTTTAAAATAGCCCCCTGTGTGTTTCATCCTTTACAAAAATACTCTCATACAGAGGATTTTTATTTTTTATGGGTTAATCCATGAAATCTGGAAACTCACTAACGGAATCTTGTATCTCTATATACTTAGTGTAATCATACAATCTGCTATATAATTTTTGATTTACGGTGATAAGCTCATCCAATTCATAACACATTACCCAGAACCAATTATCTATTAAACCGATATAACCCCTGTCCTTACAGTTAACATATCGTCTAGTTACTGCTTTTACTCTCCTTTTTAATGTTCGTATTAGTTCTGCAGTCGATGTGTTTATTTGAACTAAGCAGCTATATCTATCATTTGATACATCGTAATCGTCAACCACCCTAAAAAAATGGAATTTACCATCGTGGGTATCTTTGATTATATTCAACATAGTAACCTCTAGGTTGAATAGCTCAGATAGTTTTAAGTCACCTAACTCAAACCTGCATCTTTCAACGAATACCCCCTCATCGTCATCTAACCTATACTCTATACAGTAACCAGTTTTCTCATCAAAAACTCTTTTATATCGTTCCCTTAATGCCCTCTCCATTATTTACCCCTGTAATATTTCATCCCACTACTTACTTTTTTACGAACTGGTGGTTTAAGGTTTATATAATTTTCTCCATATTTTAAACAAGCTATTTGCTCCACTAACAACTTATTTCGAGCTATTAATACTGTTATCCTATCATATATATTTTGAAGTTTATTATTTAATGTAGGGCTTAGATAACCGTTTTTATAGGTTTCGACTACTATTTTATGCAATCTTTTATATTCAATCTTTAGCCTATCAATATTATCCTGTTCACCTGTATCGGGTAGATAATGTTTTGTTGGGTTTTCTTGGATGTTTTTTATGGACTGCTGCATCATACATTCACAACCGACTAAAGATGTTTCTAAATTATTTAGATCATCATCTAGTTGATTAACTTTTATTAAATCCACTTTACTAGTATTTGCATTATAATCAAATTTTTCAAGTCTAAACAATTCATCATTAAATCCCTTTTCATATTCAATGCATTTATTATTTTTGCAATCTATTAATTTATATGCTCTCATCATATGAACCTACCTCCTACTATATATATTTATATTAATCCTTATTATATATTTTATCAAATTTGTTTTCGTATGTAAACAAGTATACATATTATACTACAATAATAAACACAAAAAAAAGAGGTATTTTCTACCTCTTAGTAACTACTTGTAAATACATGACTACCTATAGTATATTTTATAGGCAATTTCCATAAATCACAATCTCTATCTACATATGTAGCCCAGAAACCTATGCAATTTCCTATAACATTTTTACCATTTAGGGCATCATGTACTGCTTTCTTTGTACTTTCTTTTGGGGTTATATTTAATCTACCCTTTCTCACCACTTGGAATTGATAAGGTTGGTAAATAACCCCTGTTATAGTATCTGGAAACCTTCTATCCTTAACTCTATTTAGAACCACTTGAGCAACTGCTACCCTACCATTGTAGGGTTCTGTACCACTCTCAGCCTCTACTAGTCTATATAATAAATCCAGTTCCTCATCTGTAATATTATATTTAGTCTTTTGATGTTTTACAGATTGAGCAAAGGATGATTTATTTTTTACCACCCTTTGCTGCTCCCTTCATTCTTTGATCTTCAACTCTTTTCTCAACTCGTTTATTGTAGCTTTATTATCTTTTATCTTAATCTCTAATCTTTCTATCTCAGCAGTAGATTTATTTACATACTGAGTTAATTGTTGATTATGTTTATTTAATCTATTTACCTCTAGCCTGTAGCCCTCTATACCACTCTTTAACTCGGTATTTTCTTTACCTTGTTCTATGTAGTGATACATACCTACAATATTACTCACTAATAAACCTGTTATCATTCCTAATACTAATATTTTTCTAATCCTCATTATTTTTGCTCCTTTTCTCTAGTACTTTTCTTTTCCCTTCTACCTCTAGTAATGTTTAAGTGGTCTAAAGTATCATTTATAACTGCTATCTGCTTTCTACCCCTTCTCTTTATTTGGTGAACTGAAAGTACAGGATATTCTGTTTTAGATACTTTATCTACATCCTTAGATTTTAATATATCTGCTAAAAACCACTCAGTTAGTAAATATAATAAAGGTTGTGGCATATATTCTCCTACCTCTACAAAATACTCCTCTGTTATATCTATTATTTTTCTCTTTTTACTATCAAGATCAATTGAATGCTTTATAATTTCCTCTATCCTATATGTATACCTATTATTTATGCTATTGATTAGGCATCTACTCATTACAAGACACCTCCCCCCAGACTTTTAATACCTTTCTTATCTTATCTTTTGACCTTTTCACATTATTAAAAGTTGCTTGGGTAGTGTAATTATACATTTTGGCAATCTCCTCAAGTGTATATCCTTGTATGAAATACAGGTTAAAGACATCTAATTGTGTTTTTGTTAATTTTGCCTTTTTAATTAATATTTCCATATCAACAATGGTATCTATTACATCAAAATTACTTGTATAATATGCCTGTTCCTTTAACATTGGTAAATTTTTTACTGTACTGTATACAGTCTTTTCATTGTAACGTATATTACTTTTATTGCTCATCTAATAATTTATTTATTATATTTAGTACCTCCCTTTGTAATTCCTCTATAGTTCTATTATTAACTATTGTTATATCAGCCTCTACTACTTCGGAAAACTGCTCCGTTTCGTGGCTTAAATCTTCTAGGTTGAACACATCCCCAGAGTTTAGCATTCTTGATAATCTAACACTCTCATCTGCCTCTATTTTGATTATCGTAAATCCATTTTCTTTTAATGCTTTTACCTCGTTTTCTTGTCTAACATCGGTTATAACTATTCTGTGATAATCTTCTTTTTGCACAGTCTTTAGTAGATAGTTAACCCATACATCAGCATCTAGTTTTCTCATGGATTGACCTATATATTGATAGTGTTTTCTAGGTTTACCTTGTTCTCTAGCAGTTGGAAAATATTTATCTATTATCTCACCTATACCATCAGCAAAAGCATATTTTTTAAAGTCATATTCATTAATAAGCCATTCCCCTATGGTATCCTTACCACTCCTCATTTTCCCTATTAAGCCTATCTTTAACTTTTTCATATGTAAACACCTCCATATTTTTTACATATATACAGTAAGCGAAAAATAAAAGTGTTTACTGAAATTTACAGTTTACAATAATCCGAAATTAGTGTATATTATAGTTATGTTTGGGAGATAATTGTGTAATCAAGCAATATTACACTCACCAAACTGGGAGCTATTATTTTTGGGGGTAAAAGTAAATGAGAAAAAACATCAAGGATTTAATGTATAGTAGCATTAATACTGATTTAAAGGATCTAGTAGATAAACACGGAGAAATAACAGTTAATTGTAAACTGGATGAGCTTTTGAAAGAAAGAGGGTTATCACAAAAAGAGTTTTCTAAAATGTCGGGACTTAGAGAAAACATTATCTCGGAGTTTAAAAATCTAAAAAAACACAATATTAATTTGGGTACTTTGGTAATTATTATGTGTGTTTTGGGAATAACAGATATAACAGATATATTAGAGATTGAATTTGTATTACGAAATTTACATCATGCAGTATAAATAAAAGAGAGGGCATTTAGCCCCCTCTTTTTTATTGTATATGTTCAGACGGTATTGTATTAGTTTCTAACTCTCCAACTAACATATCATTTAGGTAATATCTTAATACATATATATCTTTCTCTATATGTCTATATACCTTTTCTGCCTTACCATCAACCTCTAAAGTTGAAAGTAACTCAAGTTCATTATCCTCATACTCAGATGCTATAGTTTTAATTTGTGAGTAGTCCATTTCCTCACCCTTCATAACTGACCTAGTGTAATTATCTAAAAAAGATGCTTTACTATTATTTACAGTCCTATCTATCTTACCTTTCTTATCTAAAGCAGTTTTAACAGTAAATAATTCATCTAATCCTCCATGATTTACAGTTAATGCCTTTTCCTCTCCATCTACCATAAATACCACCATACAAGATAAATCTCTTATTTTATACTTTGTGTCCTTTGGTAAATTAGCCTTTTCTAATACCTCTGTCACAACCTCTTTTATTAAGCTATTAGCTTTTGTAGAGGCTACTGTTCCTATTGTTTCAATTCTCATATCTTTCTCCTACCTATCATACCATTTTTTTAAACAGTCCATATCACAGAAAACATTATCCATTTCATCCTTTATATAGGTTTCTGGTAAATAATCATTACAACAATCACAATACTTTATTAGCTCTTGTTCTTCTACACCATAATATTTTTCAACACACTCCTCACTACAAAGTAAACCGTGTTCAAGCTCTATATAGGCATCACCTTCTATAAACTCTCCACATTCTTCGCATTGATTAATGACTACACATTCTGGTATTTTTGTAATATAATCATCAATTATTTGTTGCTCTCTCATAAGATCCTCCTGTTTAATTTTTTTTCATATATACAGTAAGGGGTATTTTTAAATGTTTATTAAAATAAAAAAAAGAGTGCCTAATTATTGCACCCTCTTAGTCTTTTTATTACTACTATATCATCTGTATTTAATATAAAATCAATTAAATCTTTCATATTTTTAAAACCTTTCATATACATAGTTCTATAACCTAGAAACCTATATAGTAAAAATACATCTGATGTTAAACCATCGACCTCTATAATTTTTTCCTTCATCACTATCTCACCTCATTTATAATTTAGGGGGAGTATACCCCCCCCCTATTTTATTTTGAATATGGCTCTAAAAGTTTAGCCAATATATCTATATCATTAAAATCGTGTCTGTATAGATCAATCTGCTTATTATTATTTGTGTTTATGATTGATACACCACCATCTACTACTGCAATTAATTTATAATCCTTGTATATTCCTCTTAAATCCTTTATTATATTTAAATCCATTATATTATGCTCCTATCTTCTAGCCACTCTTTGAATGGGACACCTTGCCCCCATCTTTTACTTATTTCAATATCACATTTAAATGGTATTGATAACTTTACTGCATCCCTCTGTATTTCTGATATTCTTAAAATCTGTTCCTTAGTTGCAGTTTCTGGTATTTCTATTAATATCTCATCGTGTATAGTTGCCAACATTCTCCACTCGTCCCCAAGTGTTCTCAAGTGCTTTTCAACTTCTACCATAGCTATTTTCATAATATCAGCACTCGATCCTTGAATGACTGCATTTACCGACTGCCTATTCACTCTCATATATTCCTTTGATAGCTCCCAGTATTTTGTTTTTAAATCTCGAGGAACATTCTTCTCAGTCCAGATATTAAACTTTTCTTTTTTAACTATCTCCTGTACTCTTTTCTCTACTGCTTTAAACCTTTTGGCTACTTGAGGATGCCCAATAAATCTCCTTTTTCGACCGAACATAGTTTCAACATAACCTTGACTATCTGCCTCCTCGTGTTTACCATCTATAAACTTTGCTACATCTTCATAACTTGAGTAAAAGTCCTCTATTATTTGCTCTGCCTCCTCTACAGTTATGCCGACCTGTTGGCTTAATGTAAATGCAGATGTTCCGTACATTGTTGCTAATAGCACAACCTTTGAAAGTTTCCTCCATTTAGAACCATCTCCACACTCCTCTATAGGTTTCTTAAATACTGTAGATGCCAAAGACGAGTATAAATCTTTGCCTGTTAAATAAGGCTCTTTTAACTTATCATCTTTAGCCATATGGCTTAATACCCTCGGCTCGATTTGTGAGTAGTCACATCCCATGATGATTTTACCCTCTGGGGCAACTATTAGCTTTCTAGCATCATACGGTAAATTTTGTAGATTCGGATTATTAGATGCAAATCTACCTGTAGCAGTAGCACTTTGATTAAATGAGCCATGCAATCTGTTGTCCCTCTTACATACCTTTTGAGGTAGTGGCTCTATGTAAGTAGTTAATAATTTATTTAAAGCTCTATACTCTAAAAGCCTCTCAATATATTTAACCTCTGGATGATCCTTTGCCTCTTTTTTTACTATCTCTTTTAAAGTTGCTGCATCGACCTTACTTTTATATTTATCCTCTATTCCCCACACATTATAAATGATATTTCCTAACTGTTGGTTAGAGTTTATATTTGTATCTACCCCAAAGCCTTCTTTAATTTCATTCTCTAATAGTTCAATCTTGGCTCTCAAGTCTTGCCCATAGTCCTCTGCAAAATTTAAATCAATGGCAAATCCATTCTTCTCCATTTCATAACATATATTTGTTATAGGCAGCTCTACATTAAAATATAAATTATGTAGTTTCGGCATCTTATTAAAATACTCCATTATCCATAAATGCAATTTATATGTTAGGTGAGTATCTTTACAAGCATATACAGTACCTATATCAAGTGGTGTATTCTCAAAACCACCTTTACCGAATAGCTCCTCGTAAGTTAAAGATTTATCCTCAAATCCGAAATGCTCTCCGTATCGTGTAGCTAGGTTTTTAAGTGCAAAAGATGGCTCATTTTCATTTAATAAATGCATAGCAACCATAGTATCCATAAATAAGCCTTTTAGAGTAATTCCTTCTTTTCTCAATATATGCATATCGAATTTAGCATTATGTAAGACCTTCTTTAAATCCTCATTCTCTAAAGGATTTTTCAAAGCCTCAAATACATATGATGCCTCTAGTTGTTCATCTGATACATTGTGTCTAACAGGTATATAAACGTGTTTATTCGCCTTTGGTAAAGTCATAGATACCCCAACAATAATATCATCACCCCAAATATCTACTCCTGTAGTTTCGGTATCTAGTGCTATTATTTCCTCATCCCATAAAAGTTGGCATAGTGCCATTAGTTGGCTCTCTGTATCAACTAATACATAATTCTCTGGTTTTTCTTGTACCATCTTTCGGATGATGCCCTCTCTCCTAATCTCTTTTAACTGCTTATACAGATTAAGTGCATGGGATTTACTAAACTTAGATAAATCATCAACCCCCAATCCAATCTCACCCTGTTCTAGGGCAGTCTTTACATCAAGTAACCTATCTCGATCTGTATCTGTTATCCTACTCTGGAATATTGCTTTCTTTGTTGATCCTGTGTGTGTAGTGTACCCAGTTTCCCACACCTCCTCCCAAGTAGGAATATATTTTTCTTTCTTCTTAATTGCTTTCTTTACTCTCTCGATTTTCTTCGTATCGTTGTTTAAACTTAAATCTATTTTTAAATCCATAATGACCTCCAAATATTTGTTCAACTATGAAGTAAATCATTTTAATTATTGTTTACTCTTTTGTATTAATTTTTTAAACACAAATTATACAAAGATTTGCAATAAAAAAGAGGCTCTATTAAGCCTCTATTAAATCTAATTTATACAATAAATAATCTTCCTCAAACATCCATTTAAAGCCATATGCTGATTTATTTCTTATTTTCTTATTATGAACACCTCTACAAACTGAGGAAATTAATGGACTTCCGACCTTTCCAAAGTGTTCTAAAGCCTCTCCTATATAGTCCCATCTTCTCACAAACTCACCCTTTAAAGTTAGTTGTATAATTGGTTTACAATGTGGGTTATTAATTCCAACATGAATACCTTTTTCTTTCATCGTTCTACTTATTTTTGCTTTATGTTCCTCTGATAAATAATATCCAAATACATCGTATGGCATTTTTAAATTTCTCCTTATGTAATATTTAATTGGGTTTTTATGTAATTATAGATTACTATAATTAATAATTACAGTCAATAATATTATTATATTTCCAATTATTACCTCGTATAAAACAAGTCTTTTTTGGGTATATCCATTAGTTTATAACATATTTACTCCCGTCCTCATTGAAAATAATTACATTTTTCCCTTTCCTACAATCATAGACCCATCTTTTAACATTGTTTATATCTGATGGCTTACCGTATTTATAAATGTTATAGGCAAATCTTTTTGCAAAATCATCTTTATTTTTCAAAGTTAATTTTGTTAATGCTCCAGTATCAGTTGATTTATAAACAGATACCCCCATCTTTTCCCCCCTACGATTATAAATTACAATATCTGCTTTTTTGACCTTATCCTCATAATTATTTGAACCTCTAGCATCAATTCCTAGTTTTTGTAAACTATGTAGCAAGTTAACCTCATTAGCCATACTAATAAAATTACCCACTCTTTTCTCCATGTAGCCATTGGTAAATATATCACTATCCTCTCCCCATAAATCCAGAGTTAGTACCTCATATGGCTCTCCTTTTCGTCCATATTTTATAGACCAATTTCCTACTGGGTAATATTTCGATTTACCAGTAACTCTAATCTTACCACCATTAACCTCTGCCTCTTTTAGCATATTCTGTTTAATTTGAGCTGATATTACTTTAACTTGTATATCTTTTGGTATCTTCCCCTGTATAATCGGTCTTACTAGAGCAGGGTACATTGATGTATTACCATTTAAAAATCTTGATAACTCGTCTACTGCTTGTATTTTGTCATAACCTGTATAAACTTTCGTATTCATCCCCTATTTACTCCTATCTAATTTATTCATTTAATGAGTAAAGAGATTTACAAAATGTTTACAGGCATAAAAAAGAGAGGCTTTTAAACCTCTCTTAGTTTTCTAGTATGTTATATTTTATTTATGCACTTACTCTTAGTAGGAACTTTGTTCGATGTTGCTCAAACAAAAGATTTAATTCTTTTTCTCTATCAGTAGTACATTTCAACCCCAAATTTAACTCCTTTAGTCCACTCAACTCTATAGCCTTTTTTAACAAGCCTGTTAATACAATTATTGATGTATTATAGCCATAAACATCTTTTAAATATTTATTAGCATTGTTATACAAATGGGTTACTGCCGATTGATATGTTTGGGTTGCTTGTGTTCCAATTGTGTATTTATCGTAATCTCGTACTGTCCTACAAACTGATGGGTATTTTCTTTGAAACTTTTGGAATAATTTGAATTGCAACTCGGCTAACTCAAAAATCAATTCCTCATCAGACAAATCTAAATATTTTCCCTTCTGAGCCAAAGCTAGTTTTGTATTTGTAAAGCCCCAATCAAAATAATATATCCTTTCCCCTCTTTCATAATCCTTCTCCTCAGTTTCTTCCACCAAGCCAACCAAAGCACACAACTCTTTATAATGTTTTTCTTTGAAGTCTTTCACTACTGTAGTTGTAAAAGAGTTACATAGATTATTTTTTACCACATATTTATAAAAATCTTCGTCAGAGTACTTCTCCCCGTACTTTGCCCCTAATCTATACCATTTATTCATGCCTATCCCTCCTATGTTATTATAGGTAAATTGTAGCATATTTTTACAAAATAAGCATAAAAAAAAAGAGAGGTTTTTGATCCTCTCTCTCTTATTTAGATAATGCTCTTAGTAACCAGAATAACATCACACCATTTGCACATAAGGTTGCCTTTAATGGTTTAAGCCCAAAGTATAAAAATATTGGGCTAGATAGTACTGCTATTGATGTGCCTATGATATAAGCAACAATTAAAACTATTAGGGAGATTATGATCCCTCCAATTAATGTATATATTACTTTCATACTAGAAGAACATCCCCATTAAACTAGCAGATATTAAAGAAGTTAATACCCCACCTAGTAAAGCCTTGAACCCTAAAGAAGTTACCTCGTCAGCCTTTTCTGGGCAGAATGTTTTAAAGCCTCCTATAGTTATTCCTATTACAGAGAAGTTAGCAAAGTTGACTAGAGCTATTCCTAGCATTGCCTGAGTTCTAATAGATAAAGTACTCATTACCTCAGTTAAACCACCTATAGCCACATACTCATTTACGGCAGTTTTTAAACCGATAGCTGATGTAAATGTAGCTATCTCATTAGATGGTATTCCCATTAATTTAGCTAGTGGATAAAGCATTATAGTAAATATCTCAGTTAAAGATGTACCGAACCATCCTAGAACAAAATTAACCAAAGCTATTAATGATATAAACCCTATCAATACTGCTCCTACCGATAAAGCTATATTTAAGCCATCCATAGCTCCAGAACCTATAGCATCAAATATATTAGAATGCTCAGAACCCTCTATTTTTATTTCTGTTGTTTTACTTTCTTCTGTTTCTGGCACTAACATTTTAGCCATTAGTAAAGTAGCGAATGGGACTGTTGCCATTTGTACCATTATATATTCCATGTTTATCCCCATTGTAGAATATCCTAAAACCACAGATACAGATACAGAGGCAAATCCTCCTAATATAACTGCAAATAATTCTGACCTTGTTAAATCTTTTAAGAAAGGTTTAGTTAATAATGGACTTTCTGTAGCACTTAAAAATGCATTACCAACTCCACAAAAACTCTCTACTGGAGTAGTACCCATTATTTTACTAACTAGCCCACCTACAACCCTTACAAAGAATGGTATTACCTTTAAATAGTATAATAGAGCTATTAATGACCCTGTAAAACAAATTACTGATAATACTGTTATTGCAAAAGCACCTGTTCCTATTAAACTATCACCAAATACAAAAGATATTCCCTCAGAGCTAAATCCTAACACAGTAGTTATGCCATTAGAAATACCCTTTAAAATCCATTGTCCTATTGATGTTTTTAATACAAAGAACATCATTACTATTTGGGCTAGTAGTCCTATACCAACTGTCCTCCAGTTTATAGCCTTTCTGTTCTCTGAGAACAAATAACCCACACCTAATAAGAAAATGGTTGTTAAAATTCCATACAAAATATTCACTTTTCAAAGTCCTCCTATTTATTTTTATTTATAATAAACCTCTAGCCCTAAGTATACTGGCTGCTCTGCTCCTAATCCTTATATGGTTATAAGGTAAATTAAAGCCAGATGCATGACTAAACTTAGTGGTAAATGGTTTGTGCCATTTTACTTTTTTACAAATCTCTGGGTACTTCTTTTGCAACTCCAGTAATTCGTTACACCATCTATCAAAAGTTGCATCATCAATTATATTCATGTCATACTCATAATAAATACAAGAATGTACTAAAATCTGATGCCTCCTCCTATTTACCAACTCTCGTATCCTCTCCGAGTTCTCCATTGGTTACCTCCTATTGTTATTTACAAATATTAAGTAATAAAAAAGGAAAGATGTTTACCACCTTTCCGATTTTTTTAATTTATTTTTCTTTTCTCATTTCCTTTAATTTATCAGTAACTAATTGCACCAACCTTTGAGCATCTTTTGGATTATTTACAACATCCGTAGTATCCATATCTATTACTATTATTGGTGAGGCTTTGTAACAATGTTGTACCCAATCATCGTAGCCTTTCCATAAATTATAGTAATACTCTTTAAGGGCATCATCTAACTCGTACCCCCTCCCCCTCTTTTTAATTCTCTCAAGAACTGTATCAAAAGAGGCTTTTAAATAAACCATTAATTCTGGAGCTTTCTTTGGCATACCATCAATTTCTTTTAACATTTCCTCCAGTAGATCATCGTATAAATCACTCTCTAACTGAGATATTCTACCCAGTTTACAATTTACATCCTTAAAATATTTATCTTCCCACAATGACCTATCTAAAATATTATTTGGGTGAGATTGAGCCTCTTTTATACTTTTAAATCTACTGCCCAAAAACTCTAACTGTAAAAGGAATGGGTATCTTTTAGCCTGTATTTCCTCCTCTGAGGCAGTATAAAATTTCTCCAATACTCTGTTATTCTCTACCTTTTCATAAAACACTTGAGAACCCAGAGCCTCACCTAAAATCTTGGCACAACTAGTTTTGCCCAATCCTATCATTCCACCTATAACAATCATCTATTAAAACTCCTTTTTCTTTATCATACTAAATATCACATTGCTTAGTGTGTTTAGAACCTTTTCTTGTCGTTCTAAAGTCCTCTGTAACTCTAAAATTTCTTTATCCTTTTCAGAGATAACTTCCTTTTGATCTTGTATAATAGTATGTAAACCCTTTATCTCATTTTCTATAGATAATAAGGCTAATGATTTAACCATTATACCATCCCCCCTGTATTTAACTCAGAGTAACATTTCCTGCATAAAGGTGTGTATTTATCAGATGAGCCTATGTCTATAGTTTCCTTATTAGCACCCTCTATATTTTTTCTAGCTGATATATGAGCATCGTTCCCACACTCATTACAAACTGCTTTAAACTTATTTATCACATCAGCATGACACATTAAAGAGCCTGTTACCGTGAATGCAGCATTGTCAAAAGTTAAATCTAGCCCCGAGCAGTAAATCACTTTACCCTTATCTAGTAATCTTAAAATATCGTCTATAATTGTAAAATTAAAGAATTGTATCTCATCAATTAGTATAACATCAGCCTCTAGTACTTCATCACAATAAATACTATCATTTATATCTACAACCATTGACTGAGTATAATCAGATGCCTCCCCGTCATGGCTCACTATTTTAGTATTAGAGTACCTAGCATCTATAGTAGGCTTTATATAAAGTACTTTATCTTTAGCTATTGTATGCCTCTTACCTTGCCTTAATAGTTCTGTAGTCTTTCCAGAAAACATACTCCCTACATTAACAGTTAATTTCCTTTTCATCTTACACAATCTCCTCACTTAAATATTTTTTAGATAGTGATATTATTAAATCATCTTTTCTACAAATTAATCTAACTGTAGGATCTTCATCTATAGCCGATAATAAATAGCCATAATCTTTAAGGATTTTTCCATTAAAGCCTACGATATAATATTTATCACCGTAAGAGCTGAATATTCCTAAATCTCCATCACAATCTACTAAATCACCTAAAAATATACAACTAACATTCTTTTCTATGTGATTCTTTATTGTTGCCATAATCATTACCTCCACATTTTTATATAAGATAAGTCAGTATATTTTCAAAATGTTTACATAAAAAAAGAGGCTATATTAATAGCCCCTGTTTAATAGCATAAGCAATACCAACTGCAATAGCATCAGATATATCATCTGAGTAAAATTTCATACTCTTTTGATCCTCTACTAGAAAGTTTCTAACCTCATCCATGACCTCAGATTTACTAGCCTTACCATCACCAGTAACTAATTTCTTTACAGATGGTGGAGTTATTTCTACTATATCCTTATTCCCTAATTGATCTAAGCAGACATAATCCACTAAGCCAACCACTCTAAATATGGTTTGTGTTTCAGTAGCGAACCTACTAAAGCCTCTCTCCCTTACAATATGTAAATCCTCACATGATTTTAAATCAAATTTAGATATAAAACCATTTAAAGCATTATTTATCTCAACTAATTTTTGTGCATTAGTCTTTTTCCTCTTACCAGTTAATCCTTTATTGTCTACATATTCATAGCCTAATACTTTAATCTTTTTATCCTCTGTTATTGATAGTAGTACCATAGCAGGTAAATTCATTGATAAATCCATTGATAGTATTTTCATTATTCCGTTTCCCCCTTGCTGCATACTCCTTTATAGGTACAAAACAAACATTTATCCTCCTCTTTTGGTGGAACTTTCTTCTCCCTTACACATTTAGTTATATATGCATATTTATCTAACAATTCTTTTATATCCTCATCTTTAACCTTATGGTAAAATACCCTAAAATCAAGTTTAGCATCTGCTCCTTTAGTCCAACCATCTTTTGCTAAACTTTCATACATTATTAAATGCTCATCTATACCAAACAGAATAGCATAAGCAGTACATTGTGTTTTATGCCCTTCTTGAGCATCTTTCATTTTATAATTACCTACTGCTCCTATAGTAGTTGATTTAGTTTTAAACTCAAACCCTACCTCTTTATTTTCTTCTTTGTTTATCAGAATACCATCACACATTCCATATATCCCAAAGGTTTCTCCATTATGTTCTATAATCTTAAATGTTTTTATATTCTGCTCCCATTTCGGCAAACCATTATCCATTTTAGATACTTTAAACATAGCATCTGGCAACATCTTTTCCATATACAGTAAATCTTTTTGTACTGCCTCATGTACTGCCGAGGCATTCCTAGTCCATCTACGATGATAAGGGTAAAATGGTATTTCGTCCTTTTCGTATTTTAATGCCTTATAAAATAATTCTCTGTTACATTTAGATGCCCCAGACGGTGAAAAATATGTATAACCCTCCATTCCTTCTGGTATGTGTGGTTTTACTATATTCTCTACCTCTTTTACCTTTTGCTCTAGTAGAACTTTCTCAATATCCACATCTGCATAATAATCTAATGTGTGTAGATCATTAAACATATTATACAAAGCAGATGCCATTTTAAGCCCACTCTCTGGTATAGCCTCAACTACTTGCTTTTTTAACTTAGTAGCCCCAGTCCTTGAAAAAATCAAATTACTCATAACATTACTCCTCCTCTATATTCAGTCATTAATAAAGTCAATAAAAAAAAGAAGATGTTTATTTACATCCTCTTTTATTTCAGCAGTCTTATATTAAATTAGAAAGGTATTTCCTTATCTGCTTTATTTTCTTCCTCTGGTAATTCCATTCCGAAATCAGCAACAGGGAAGTTAGCCTCATGTAAGACTTTAACCATTAAATCCTCTGTTCTTGGGTTTAATACAGTACTGAAAAATTCATCAGTAACAACAATACCCTCTAAAGCATCAAATTGCTCTTGGTCATAGCCTTTCATTTTTATTATTGGATTTAATAGATAGGCAGTTTCAGTCTTTTCACCTTCTTTTTTAAGGTTAAAGGCTAACTCGTCTATCTCATCCTTATATTCTTCTATTGCAGATATTAATTTCTTTGCCTGTCCTTTTGATACATCTAATATCATTGTTGTACCAGTTTCCATATCTCCGAAAGCAAATACATATCTTTTCTTAGGTCTTAATACCTCAAATTCCTCTATACCAGATTTAGATGCAGTACATAAAGGACACTCTTTACCTAATACCTCTATACAAGGTTGAGTATATATCTTATGGTTAAACGATGAGTGTGCTTTATACTCTACATAATCATTTAGTCCTAGTATTCTTACTTTTCTACTTTGCCCAGATTTTAGGCTTATCCTCACTTTTGATAAATCAACATTTTGCCTGTTTATGTTTTCTTTTGCTTGTTCTCCTCTAGCAGTAAATATTGCCATAAGCAGTACCTCCATTTTCTTCTTTTTTTTCTTCTTGGTTTTCTTCTTTTCGTCAATAGATTTTATACACAAAATTAAAATAAAATAAAAATCACTTAAAAATATTTTGATAAGATTTAGCTTTAATGAATATAAAACTATAGTATTACCTTTTCAAATTTATTTTTTTCTGCAAGGTTTCTCACCTTACATCTATAAAGTAATATCTATTTTATTTTGTTTACCTAAAAATTTAAAAAAAAGGAGAAAAATTTTTCTCCTTTTACCTTTATCTAAAATAAATGAGCATAACCATTAGCTAACATATATTTATATAATTTATCTTTTAATTTGAATATCTTTACTCTCTCAGTAGATGTATATTTTTCTATCCCTAACTCTTTTTTAATCCTCTCAGTAGCTTTATGACCACCCAGTTCGTAAGCATATAATATTTTTGCTTTTGGATGTATCTTTACAAACTCCTCCAGAGCATCATATATAGTTTTTTCTTTAAACAGTTTAGATTTGTCTGCATATTCCCCGAAATATTCATCTTTTAATTCTTTACCTGTTAAAAGTGCCTTATGCTTTTGATTAGTTGCTGATTTAAATAAGTTGATAAATGCCTTTTTAACTCTATAATAATATAATTTCATAAATGCATTAGGTGTAGCATTAGGATCAAAATCATTTACTAATCTCACTAATACCTCAGATAGTGCCACTGAGTAGTAATCCAACTCACAAGCTCTAATTTCTTCATTATTCTTTAAGTTTCTAACCTCATTATCACAGAACTTAGTTATTTTAGGATAAATCATTTTATACAGTTCTGTATATGTATCTTGCCACTCAAAACTATCTTTTTCTAAGGTTTTTAATTGTACTGCTAAATATTCTATTTTTTCATCATAAGTCATTTTTAATTGTGTCATTGTTTTTCTCCCCACATCTTCTGTTTTTCTGTTATTTAAGTAAGGAAAAATTTAAAATGTTTACTCTTTTTTTAAAAAAATTATTAATTATAGTAATCAATGATTTAATAGTAAAAAAATATAGGTGTGCCTACTTTGATAATTACAGATTATCGAAATCAATAATTTTAAGCACAAAAAAAGAGTTCACAAATAACCCCCTCCAATTTTACGTTGAAGTGGTCATTGTAAACCCTTTTTATAATTCTATAATAATATAATATACTTAAATTTTCCCCACATTAAATTATAAATGGTAAATGTATGTTATCAAGTAAATATTTTCCCTCAATTAAAATATTTTTTTCCACATCATTTACATCCTTTACACCTTCTGGAAATACAAAAGATTTAAGGCTAAAGTATGGTGATAATTCCTGTATTAATGTATCATGGATAGCCCTACCCACAGTATCGTTATCTGTGGCTATTACAATGCTCGATGCCCCTGTTTTTCGTAGTAGTTTTAATTGACTTTCATTTACTGAGGCTCTACCTAAAGCGACTGCATATAAACCACATGACCATAAATACAGGGCATCTATCTCACTCTCTACAATCCATATTTCTTGAGCCTGTTCATTCATTACTTGAGATAGTCCAAATATATGTTTTTTGATAGGCTCACCCTTTTCTGCATAGAAAAACTTTTTATCCTCAGTATTTCTATATTTAATATTTATCAGCTTTCCGTTTCGATTATACCATCCCATTCCGACAACCTCCTTATTATCTATAGTAGTCTGGAATGTTCCAAATAATTTCTGAACCTCAATACTGATGCCCCTACTATATAAATAATTAGAGTAACTATATTCGGCTTGTAAGTCCAGATTATACTCAGCCTTAGAGAAACTACTGGCTAGGTTTATTTTTAATTCCAACTTAGATGCATCTGAGAAATCCACAGAGTATTTCTCCAGTAGATAATCCTCTATCTCCTCAAACGATACCCCTCTTATATAAGCTAGGAATGATATTATATTTCCCTTTCTTAAATGATCTTGCTCTGCTCCACTATCTACCCATAACCCATTTCCTAAGTTGATAGCGAATGATGGTCTGGTTTCGTCCCTAAAAGGACTACAGGCTTGTAATTTATTGTCCCTTATTCTGGAATGATTAAAGGAGATATTTTCTATCTCCTCCAAATAATTTATATCTAACTCTATTCCTCTAACTATCATCTAATAAAACTTCCTTCTTAGATATATTTTTCTTTTGTTTACCCTCCCAGAAATCTCACTAAAAGAGCAGTCTTTGTGATGCCACTCTATCAGTTCTATTAAATACTCAACTCCTTGATATACTATCACTTGCCCATGATTTACTGGAACAAAACCATCATTGTAACTAAATAACAGATCTGCATTCTCCCTTCTGAATAGATCATCTTTTAATACATAAAATTCACTCATTATTTTTCTCCTCTCCCTCTGTTCAAATACATAAAGTAACTAATTAATATTCCATATAATATTCCTACACATACCCCTAAACCAAACTCTATAGTTTTGGTACTCAGTACAACCATACAACATACCCCCTATTTAAATATAATCAATAGCAGATGCCTCTTTAATAATCCCCCTATTGAAATCACATTGTAGTGTAAGCTCTTTATCCACGTTAGGAGTTCTAGTCTTTGCCAGTTTTAGTTTTCCTATCCCGTCTGCTTGGTCGAAAGTTAAAATAGTACAAGCATCTTGTATTACTGCTACGGTTTCCGAATATTGATGTAATTCTGGAGGTTTCGGTATTCTTATTCCAGTATCTTCATCTGATACCCTATTCTCCTTTTCTGCCGATGTTGGGGTTTGATGTATTACTACACCTACAACTCCATACTTTCCAAAGACTTGTCTTAGTTTTCTACTTGTACTAGTCATAGCATCTCTATTGCTGCTTTTACCTTTGTGGTTCATTAGATTAAAACCATCTATTATAACCATCTTTATATTGTCATTAGCTTGTAAATCTGCCTCTATTACATCTATAGATAGCCCATTCTTTAAATCCTCCATTGTTTTTACCATATATGGTATATCTTGATCCTCTGGGTTAAATTTTTCTAAGTACCTAAAATAATTATCTTCATTATATAAATCACCACTCTTTAAAGCCGAGTTCGTAAACTTACCATGCAAAGTATCTAACCTTTGTAACTGTTGTTCTTTTGATAATTCTGGTGAGTAATGCAGCACTCCAAAGTTATTAGCCCATGCAGTTACACCTATATCTGAGCCTAACCAAGATTTACCTCTGTTAGTATATGCCATAATCAATAAGTAATCCCCTAACTCAAAGCCTCCACCTAAATATTTCGTTAAAGTCTTGTATGGTGTCGGTATATATTTAAAAGTCCTTTGCTCCTTGTTTAGTCTGTACCATTCGGCTCTCTCATCCCCATTTGTAGCAAAGTTCGTGCCTAGAGCATTATCCATTATAGATAACTCCTTTAACTGACTCACCTCTCCATGCAGCCAGTTTACAAACTTAACTCCATCAAGTTCTGCGAATTTATTTGCTACCTCATTCTGGATTAATTTATAAGCTCGAATTTTTGCAGTTTCCTGTTTTAACTTTTTGCATAAGTATGCAAGATTATCAGTAACATCTGGCATAAAATCAAAATCCTCAAATTCTTCTACCATAGCAGTAAATGATGGCATTTCTCCATATTCATATTTAAAATCCTTTACAAACTTAAACATATCTCGGCATGATGTAAAATCATTTTCTGTTATATTATATTTCGTCAGCTCATGTAAGCAGTTCTCGTTTATTACCTTATTAATTAATTTTAATTCTATTACCATTATCTGAATAATCCTCCCTTTCGATGATCCTCTCCTTTAAAACCTACTGGGTAACATTGCCCCTCTATTCTCGATACAATTCTATCTCCCAGAATATCTCCCATACTATTAATTGGATAATTAGAGGTGTATATTGTAGCTCGATCCTCCGTACATCTAGTATCAATCACATCGTATAGCTCATTTTTAAAGGCATCTGTTAAATCTCTTATACCTATATCGTCAATAACTAATAGCTCAACATTTTTCATTCTGCTTAATAATGCAAAATATTTTGTAGACATATCTTGCTGATTAGAATATCCTCCCCTAAACTGAGAGTTATAGATATTCTGCATTTCCGAAAGTTTTATAAACATAGTAGGGTTATCACCGAAATTAAAATCATTTCTGATAAACTCCCCAACTCTAGCAATTAAATACTCATGTAAAATTGTTATTGCCGATGTTGTTTTCCCTGTACCTGTCCCTAGTCGATTATTAACATTAGGAACAGAGAACAAATATAACCCCATGCCTTTATCTTTTACATATCTCAAAACATCCTTGCTATACTTCTCTATAACATTAAATGCATTCGGATTTTCCTCCCTTATCGGTAAAGTTTCTATAAAACAATTTTCGTATTTTTTCGGTACTCTCGTACTGCCCCAGTAACCACTATTACCTTCAATACCATGCAGCACAATATAAGGAAAACATTCCCTATTACATTGATCTGTATTTATCTTAGAGCATTTCTTTTTAAATTTGCAGTCCATGTGTAACCTCCCTGTATCAATTATTTTCATAGATACAGTAAGAACAATTTTCTATTGTTTACTTTCGTGTATTAATTTTTTAAACAAAAAAAAGAGAGGCTTTTACCTCCCTTATCGTTTCATATCGTTTATTTACTTGATAAACTTAGATAATGCTCCAGTCAATGCTTTCCTCTGCCCTTCCGAAAGATCATCCTGTTTAGACTCACCACTTTGAGGTGGAGGGGCTTGGAAATGAGCTTGTTGTACTTGCCCAATCATTCCCCTATTTATCATATCCTTTAGAACTGCCACCAACTCTGATACCTCGGAGTTTTCTTTATTCTTTTGCATATCCTCTCGTATTAACTTTTTTACATAAGAAGTAAAAGATATATCAAGATCATCTAAGTAATTCAAAATATCACAATCTTTTATCTCATTAAAAGATACTGGCTTTATCAAACTAATCACTCCCTACATCTTAGCTACTAATCTAAGTATTTTACTATTTACAAATTGAGCATCCTTTACTTGCTCTGCATGAGTGTAGTGTTTTGTAAAGTATTTGAAAGTAGAATAAACACCACCACCGAAAATTGATATTTTTTCAACCTGTCCTACTTTAAATTTAGCCTCCTCTATAGAAGATACTACACCATCCACAAACTCCTGTACCATTAAGTATATAGCAGATATATCTACAGGTACTTGATTTATTGGTATTATTGTTTTTTCCTTACAGATTATTTTTTCTATATCTCCAGTAGTAAATGAACCACCATAATTATAATTTAAATATTCTGCTATATTTAGATACATATTTGTTATACTTGCATCTAATGTTGTGTAATTTACAGGGGACATATCTTCCCACTCTACAACGTTGATAGTTCCACCACCTATATCTATAGTTAATTGATGGCTCATATCTTCATTAAGAACAGGTAAAGCACCCTCTATAAAGAATTTTAAATCTACTATCTCTATTGTATATGTATTATATTTTCCAGTATTCTCATCTTTTATAGCAATGTCTTGAACTCCCCAACTTTCTATTATAGAACGAACTTCCTCGACTTTTCTTTCAAAGTTCATAATCGGTAAGCCTAAACAAATTTTAGCTCTTACATTTCTTTTTCTTCCAGATTTTAAAGCTATTGCAGTAAGCACACATAATTTATATGCATCTGTTGAATATTTAAACTCACCCATTACTGCCTTACCATCACCTACAACATAATCAACTCCATTATAATTGACTTGGTGTACTTCTATTCTTTTATCTAACTCTAATTTCTTTCCTATTTTTACCTTAGTTGCAAATTTCATATTTGAGAAATTAGCATATGCATTTCCTATATCAAAACCTTCTGTTAAATTTGGTATTACTAATGTATTATTCATCTTGATCTCCTCCTGTTACCTATTTAAATTGGTAATCTCTTTCTTATTATTATTTTTTTATTTCTTGTTTCTTATTATATATATTTAAATCAATTCGTTGCGAATTGTTATAGACCTTTTTATCTCAAGCAAGTTATCTAAGATTTGATTTTTATATTATAACCGACTTGAGCGACTTGTTTTGTGTTTCTTGTCCTCTTGACAATATTTATTATATATCATATCAAAAAATAATGCAATACTTTTTTATATATTTTTTATATAATTTTATATATTTTTATATATACTTTATATATAATTTAGTCATACCAACAGTTTGAGCCTCATACCTTTTTCTAATTTTCTTTATTTTATATATATTTTTTATATAAATTTATATATTTTTATATAGCCCTTATATACATTACATATATATCATATAACCTTTATATAAGTTACACAATACATAGGCTTATACTAAGCCACTTTTAAAGGGGGTCAACATACATATTAAACTCATATATCTTTTAATTTCCATTTAAAAAAGGAGAGGTTCATCTGCCTCTCCTTATTTTTTCCTATTTCAATTTTACAGTTCCATAAAATCAGAATAATCTGCATCTATATAATCAGCAGTTTGATCTATCAACTGCTTACTTTTCTTATCTGCTTTTTGCTGCTCCAGTAAAACTCGTACTACCTCGTTGCATAACCATGAGCAAAGCATACCTATAGTTGGGTATGGGTATTTACTATTCCCCCATCTTGATGGGTATTCCTTTATCGTTAAATGTATAATCTCTACAATCTCATCAATACTAAAATTCTTTATAAGTTTGTTTTTAATTAAACCTAAATCCCTTTTATAGTTTATTACATAAGACTTGCCATATGCCTCTTTATATTGTTCTGCAAAATAATGTGCAAGGTCTTTACTATTCTTAATAACTTTCTTAGATGGTTCTATAACCTCCTCAGAACCATTTTCCGTAGTTTCTACAACCTTATCAGTAATTTCATCAACAGGACTATCACAACCTGTTACAAGGGCAGCCTCTCGTACCTCAAGTATATCCTCATCTATAGCATCTATATCAACTGTATTTATATCTCTATGATCCTCTATATCAATATCTTTAGGTGAAAGATCGAATATAGTATATACAGAGTTTTTACGTTGACCTGTTCCCCTTAAAACTCTATCTAAGATAGGCATTCCATTTATCTGTATCTCTAATAAGTTAGATACTGCTTTGTTTACAGTAGTTAAAGATAAACCTGTTATCTCTGCAATCTGTCTTTGTGTGGGATAGCACTCTCCTCCAGTATTCATAAATGAGGCTATTCCTAATAATACCGTAAGTTCCGACCCCCTCACATGATGGAGTAAACCATTCCTAATAGCAGTAACATCTATTTTTAAATAGGTATCATATCGAGTCTGCTTATTTGTAGCATCATGCTCAGTATTAAACACGATAGATAAAAATTTACCAGTTTCTATATTTTTCATTTTATCAAGTCCTCCTTTAATCATTACAATAACTAAAGTAATTACGATGATAAAATGTTTACGAATTATTGTTATAATTTTTGTAACAAAAGAACATACTTTATATAAATATAGATATATAGATATAGTAGGTACTTACGTTACAATATTTGTAACAATAAATAAAATATGCTTTTCACACTATAAAAGCCTTTTTAAGCTATATTTTGTATTTAGGTATATAATTACCTTATTTCTAAGTTAAAATTGCTTAGGAGGGCATTTAAGCCCTCTGAGTGCTATCTAAACACCTACCCCCTAGATACTACTCTATCCTCAGCATATGCTTGATCTATTACAGTAGTATCTACTTGATAGTATTTTGCATAATGTTTAGCTAGGTTAACATTAGTATCTAAAAGGTGTCCTTTACCTTCTAATATATCTATGTAAGTAGTGTAACCAATACAATCCCTAATAAAATTAAAATTTGGTGATGTATTTGGGTATACAGGTAAACCAGTTTTTGTATCTATTGGATAGCTTTGATTTTGGCTTTGATCTTGACTTTCTACAGTAGCAACTTCATCAACTTTAACCTCTGCCTCAACTTGAACATCTTGAACATCTTGAACATCTTGAACATCTTGAACATCTTGAGCCTCTGCCTCAACTTGAACCTCTTGAGTATCTTGAACCTCTTGAGTATCTTGAGTATTAGCAACAAATTGAGCCTCTAACTCTGTTTGAGCCTTTAATTCTTTTAATTGTTCCTGTAATCTTCTTGCCTCAATTCTTTTTCTTTGTTCTTCAAGTTCTTGCTCATAGAAGGCTTTTTCTCTATCTATATCAACGATTCCACCTTTATTATGATAAATCCCTAGTACATAATCCACAGTACTTTTACCCTGTAAATATGCAACATCTAAGCAAGGTCTAAGTAAAAACTCATCCATCCCTTTTAAAGTGTCCATTGCCCTAGTATCGTTTTTATCACAATTTAAAACTATGCCTTTTTTCTCACACATATCTAGCTTTTTCATAATTCCACACTCAGAGAAATTATACTCAAAGTAATCGGGAGCAGTTACAGGTACTGCCTCAGTTGTAGTAGCCTCTGGAGTTGTCTGATCTTCTTGAGTTGTCTTAGTTTTTGGGGCTTTAGTCCCTTCTGGTGGAGTGTCGTTTGTTGGATTAGGTTTAACCTCAACATCTAACTCCTCAGTTGTAGTAACTGCATTGTATTTGTAGATAGATAAAGTGTTTTTACTTGTACCCCTTTTAACCATTGTTATTATATCTAAATCTATAAACTCTTTTAAAAGTCTAGTGGCTTTATTTCTTGTTATATTTAGTGCCTCTGATACCTCATGTATTGAAGTATTGAAATATCCTTTAGGTAGATCTCCCTTTAATCTAGTGAAATTCTCCTTTTGCATTAACATATGATTTAGTTGTATTTTTTCTATGTCCTTTATTACATCAAATTTTAATGTTGTATTATCTAATTGATAAAATCCTTGTGTCTTTTCCATTTTTCATTCCTCCTAAGTTTTATGTATTTTATTATATATTAATCATTCCTAAATGTAAAGTCTTTTTTAATAACTTTTAATTTACTATGTTCAAATATCATTCAAATATCATTCAAATATCATTCAAATTTCGATTATTTTCGGAGCTTTGCTCCCCCTAATTAAAACCACTACAATATTTTTACGAATTTTTTTTAAAAATTCTTTTTATTACTTTCTAAATAGTATGCTAAAATCCGTACTATAAACTGTATCATAAATACCCTTAAAAGCATTCAAATATCTAAATTTAACTGTGTTATTTACCGTTTTAAACACATATCTAGCAACTATACTATTTGATATAGTGTAAATTTACTGTATTTTTAGGTATTTGATAACATATTTCTACAAAAATAGTAATTCATGTTTGCATACTTGTCAAGTAAAAATTGTAATATAGTAATAATTTATGTAAATTATTAAAAAAAGACAAAAAAAAAGAATGGAGCAGTTTACCAGACTGCTCCATCCAAGACACATTTTATTTTACCAATTCAAATAATACATAAAGGAGATGGGAAAGGATAATCCCAAATCTTTATAATAATATTTGTTAAAATTATTATAACATATATATCACTACAAATCAACACGATTTACAATATCTCTACATACTGCTCACTATCATTACCTAAGCAAATATAATTCCCGACTGCATTGCCATCAGCATCTTTAAACTTACTCTCCATACTAGCCCAACCATTCATACAATAAAATAGGTCTACTAATTGATCTTTAGAGAGTTTTCCAATGATAGGGTAATTAGTTCCTCGACCAGAACGAACATTTAACCTCGTAGCTAATACTTTACCCATTCTTTGTATATCCCCATTAGGTGGGTAGTTCTTCATAGTACCATCTTGTGGCTTATAGTTAGCTATTCTTTTTTTGAATTTCTCCAAATTTCCGTCCCTCTCAATAATGACTTGAGGGCATATTTTCCCAGTATAATCTTTATGCATCTTTACCTTAGATATAGGAATATTATGTATTTTCATTAACTCCCTAACTAAAGCAATAGCATTATCCTCTGCTAGTTTCTGTCTAGCAGCATCTTTAAACATACAAATCTCTATACCGATAGCTTTAGAATTACCACCCCCAACGTGCCAAGCCTTTTTACAAGTATCAATATGTTGATATATTTCTTTATCATCTACTGCAAAATGCCATGATGCCTCTCGGCTTGTAGGATCTTGGTTAGCCCTTTTTAACGATTTGTGGTAATTCACACTGGGTACTCCCCAGTTACCTGTATTATGAATGGCTATTTCTGTTGGATTTAAAACTGTATTTGGAATACATCTACCTTTCGGTAAAATCTCATTGCTATAAACTTTTGCTTTGTTTAAAGTTTTACCATGTTGTATAATTGCCATACCCTAAACCTCCTAAATAAAAATAAAAAAAAGAGAGCAGCATTGCCCTCTTTCTTCTTACTTAGATAACTGTTTATATATTTATAAACTTACTTTTTACAGGTAATTTCAATATCTATATCTTTTAAATCTTCTTTTAGAACTGTAAAAGATGTTATTAAATCCTTACCATAAAATGCTAATGATGATGTAACCATTCCAATTATCATGCCATCAGTAGTAGGATTTAATATAAAACCAATCCCAGTACCTAATAATATACTGATAATAGCCTGTAGGCTTTCCTGTAATGGTGGTTTCCATCTTTGAGTTATTAATTTTAGTGTTAAAACTACTATAACAATCTCAAATAAATCTAGCATATTTACCTCTATAAACAAACAATTCACCCCCCAAAAATAATAAAGGCTCAATGTATTACTGAGCCTGTTTTAGTTCTTTTAATTCTTTTATTTCTCTTTTTAAATCATCTATAGTATTAAGTGCATCTTGCAACCCAGTCCATAAAACACCTAGTACCGATAATTCCCTTACATCATACTGTTTAATACCCTCATCAGTTACATATGATGTACCAATAAGATCAAAGAATGCTTTGTTTTGTTCCTCAAGCTCTTGACCTAAAAAACCAACAAAAGTATCATCATTATTTAAAGTCCTATATTTATACGAATATAGTGGTGTATTTTTTATACCGTCAACAATTAAATCTTTTGTATCAGAGTATGATGATTCCTCATCATTTCTAGCCATCTGAGGTTGCTCAACAGGAACTATATCAGCTTTCTCATCTTTTGACGATGAGTAAACTGTTCCAGTAGAGGCATACAGAGATGCCCATCTATTCGACGAAGTTCCACAATAGGCAGAGCTATCTGTTAGTGGTACAAAAGCAGTATTTCCGAATAAATACCTCATCATTGTTTTAGACGAGTTATGACTTTCAATAACCCCACCATATACAGTATTTGCACTTGCTGACGATGTTAATTTTATACTACTATGACCTGCACAAAGTCTGCCTAAATACTTCTGAGTTCCAGTACTTCTATACATAATCACACCTCTCCACACATCCTCATAAGCTCCTATATTGATAGATTTTAGACTGACGATATTTTCTGTTACAGAAAGGTCACCATCAATAGTTCCACCAGTTAGAGGTAAATAAGGGTGGGTATGGTTTGAACTTGCATACCCAGTATGTGTATGATTAGCAGTAGCATATCCAGTATGTGTATGATTAACAGGGGATGCACCTATCTCGGCAGCAGTAGGCTTATTACCAGAATGATATATCTTTTGCCATTCTCTAGTACCTTGAGCAGTACCCCCTGTAGATTCAAGGTGTCCTGTTCTAAACCAAAGATCATTACTGGAATGAGTTGAAAATATTTGAAGTTGTCTATAATTACTATCCTTTGCAGACAACAACAGACCTAAACTGCTTGGATAACCTTGAGCAGAACCATCTGAGGTACTAGCAATAGATAACCCTAAAGGAACATTTTGAGTACTTGTTAAACCCGTTATACTTGCTCTAGGAAGAACACTTCCATCCACCATAAATTTAGCAGAGCCATCTGGAATACAATTAACCCCCACACCTTTCTCCCTAACAGACATTATCGGAGTATACTGGTTAATCGTAAGGCTTTTAACAACCTCATTAGATAATCCTGTATCGTCTTTGACTGTAACTGTTAAAGAGTATTTAGAGCCACTATCTAAACCTGTTTTACTTAATATTTGTGGAGATGTGGTTAAATTACCACTAACAACCCCAGTATACACTCTTTTAGAAAATCCTACGTTTGGTATTGTTGTATTTGCTTTTGTAACAACTTTTAAACTTACACCCTCAGCAGTTCTGTTTACTTCTGTAAATTCAATGCTTGGGGCTTTATATGAGTGCAACTGTATTTGTACTGCATCCTTTGTACTTTGTCTACCATATGATGTTTTTGCTACAACCCTAAATATATAGCCAGTTTCAGCCGATACTCTTGGTAATGTAACTGTAGTAGATGTTGTACTTATATTACTTTTTAAAGTAGTAAATGAGCCTGTACCTAGCTTACCTAATAAATCATAAGTAAGAGAGCCACCCAGTTTATCAGATGCACCACTCCAAGCAACTGTAATATCCTGTCTGTCTGGAATGAAATATGAGCCTCCAGTAGCTAGTGATACCTTACCTGTAATATTTACTTGAGTAGGTGGGGTAGGGTTAGCTCTTAAATCTATATCTACTGTAGCACTCTTAGTTGTACTAGAACCATAGTCATTAGTAGTTTTTAATTTCAATGTTAAAGTTCTTTGGTATATATATGAACTATCGGCAAATTTCTTTAAATCATCGAATTTGATATACGGAGTAGTTGGTACAGTTTCACCAGTTCTCCATATCTTTACAGTAAATGGGGTAGCAGCTACATTACCGTTATAAACGGTTATTTGGTCTGAATAAACCGTATATTTAAATGTAATATTACCGTCTGTATTTGATGCCCCTTTAAACGAGGCATTTATAACATTAGTATCTATATCAATAGAGTTATTTATTGTTAAACTAGCACCTGTTAACGTATTGAGTGTGATAATATTAGATGCTATAGGCTCAGACTTTTCTCCATAACTATCTACTGCCCAGACTTTGTAATAAATCTCAGAGCCTTGTCCGTACTCACTTATATCGTCAGTACATTGTGTAACATCTGCACCAACTTCTATAGTTGCTTTATGTACCTTATCTACATATCTATAAATAATATAGCCACTTAAATTACTATCAACTGCTTTCTCCCAAGACACTATAATTGATGAAGTATTCTCAGGTATAATACCTGTTTTATTAATTGAACCGACACCAGATAATACTGGTGGGGTATTCCATGTAGAGTATGCTATATTATAAGTTTTATTAAAACTAATGTTACCCCCTCCACTTGGTAACATTTCTATCTTTAGTGGAATTGTACCACCAGTAACTCCTACAGAAGTAGTTAACGTAGTTGTAAAGGTTCTATAAGCCTCTCCACCATACCAACGAGGGGATGCTGCTTTAACCTTTAATAACCCAGATGATACACCATTTAATGTAGCTCTCCAATTTATGGCATAACCATAAAATGCTGATGATGTACTACTATTAAGTTTTAATTTCATTGTTATTTTAAATGTAGCATTTGTTGAAGTTCTCCCAGTTTCTACTGCCTCTATAATGGTTTTGAAAGGTGGGGAACTACTAAAAGCTAACTCATTTTGAATAATTGCCATCTTTAAAATCTCCCTTCTATTTATACATACTTATACAACTACATAATCATTTTTAAACGAAAAAAGAGAGAGGCAAAAGCCCCTCTAGTTTATTTAATGATGAAATCAAATCCAGAGTTATTATCATCTGTAGTTCTTGATACCATTTCTATTTTATTGTTTATTGTGATTTTATTTTTAACCGTAAGATCACCGTTAACTTCAACATCAACATCCCCGTCAGCCCTAGTAAATTTATAATGTGGGCTACCTTCTTTAATTGCCCCAGTACTATTAAATACCATAGCACCACTATCATATTTAATTGAATGTGCATATTGACCATATGAGCCATTATATCCCATCCTTAAAACATCATCAGAATTATTAGGGAATATTAAGTACTTTTTATCTGTAGATAGGTTTAGTGTAGCATTAACCATATTTACAGACCTATTAGCTTTATCAAACTCTACAACCTTATTATTAGTATTACCGATAATTAAAGTAGTATCAATAAATGATGCATCCTCTTGTAGTTTAATAACCTCTTTAGCATTATTATTGCTGCTTAATGTGATTGAGCCATTAGTTGAGTTAGTGTCCTCAATTCTAATATTACCAATATCTATAGAACCTGTAACAGTCCCATTAAATTCCCCTTTTGTAGCTATTACAGTCCCATCCTGTAAAACTCTAAAAGGAGCAGCAGCTCTATTTTCATAGTTAGCCCCTCCCCAGAACCTAACAGATTTATCACTAGTTCCATCATCAGTTAGACCACCATTAGGTAGTATAACAGAACCCCTAACAACTGCATTATTTAAATAAGCATCACCAGTAGGAGTTAATTTGTAACCACTCTCACCCTCAACATAATTAAATGATGATACAGTACCTCTAATATCTGTATCTCCATTCTCAGAGATAGCAAAAGTAATGTTTTTCTTATTATCTTCTACAACTAAGCCCTTCGCATTGATCTTGTCAGCAGAGATAGATTTAGTATAAATATTACCACCGTTTATAAATGTTTTGTCAGCAGTACTATCATGCACAAAGTTTTTCTTTAACTCAGAATCAAGTGCCTCAAAAGAGATTAAACCAGTTATATCAATTCGCTCTCCAGAGATTTGACCTGTAGTAATCTGAGAGGCATCTAAAGACACAGTTTTTAAAGCCCCCACAAACCCAGTATTAGCAAAAATATCATCTATTACAAGTTTATTACCTGTGATACTTTCATCAGCTATTTTAGGGTTAGTTATAGCTCCATCAGTTATACCCTCAGAGTAAACACCGTTCTCATCATAAAGAACAGTATTCCCATCTGCTCCTCGTACTCTTAAACCATACAGAGAGCCATCATTATTAACATCACCAATAGCAACCCTTTCTACTGGAGTAGATTGAGCATCAAATACCTGTAATCTATTATTAGTCATTCTAAGTTTGCCATTTACACCAGAGATAGTAATTTTACCAGTATCAATCGTACCAGTAGTTATTTTCGCAGCATTGATGGATTTGATTTTGGCACTATCTATAGTTGCATCTTGTATTTTAGCATTAGTTATAGAACCATTAGCAACCTTTAACCCAGAAATACTACCATCAACAATATGAGCAGTACCTATTGAACCGTTACTAATCATAGCAGAGGTAATAAACCCATCTTTAACATTTAATCTATCAGATGATATAGAGCCACTTGTAATATTATTAGCCGATAAATTAATAACATTTATTTTACTGGCATCTATTGATCCTGTAGTAATACTATTCGCAGATAAATTTTTAACTGTAACTTTACTAGCATCTAATGAGCCTGTAGTGATGCTACTAGCAGATAAATTAGTAACCTTAATTTTACTAGCATCAATAGTACCAGTAGTAATGTTAGTAGCATTTAGGTTAATAACATTAATTAGCCTAGCATCTAACGTACCAGTAGCAATACTGTCTGCTGAGAGATTAGTTACATTAACATTACTAGCATCAATAGTACCCGTAGTGATATTATCAGCATTTAAATTTGATACATCTATAACACTAGCATCTATTGATCCTGTGGTAATATTATTAGCATTTAAATTTGTTACATCAATAATACTAGCATTAATTGAACCACTTGTAATATTATCAGCATTCATATTTGATACATTAATTTTACTAGCATCTAATGTACCAGTAGTAATACTATTAGCAGATAGATTTTTTACATCAATCTTAGTGGCATCTAATGTACCAGTAGTAACATTACTAGCATTGATATTTGTTACATTGATTTTTTGAGCATCTATTATACCACTTGTAATATTATTAGCATTTAAATTCGATACATCAATCACACTAGCATTAATCGAACCACTTGTAATATTATCAGCATTTAAATTAGTAACATTAATCTTTCGAGCATCAATAGTACCAGTAGTAATGTTAGCAGCATTTATATTTTTTACATTAATTAGTTTTGCATCAATAGTACCAGTAGTAATGTTAGTAGCATTTAAATTTGTTACATTAATTAAATTAGCATCCAATGTACCTGTTGTTATTTTGTCAGCAGATAAACTAGAGATGTGTGTACTAGATATTGCCTCCTGTCCTATCTTATCAGAAGTAACTGCCCCATCTTGTATATTCTCCGATGTTATAGGGAATTTACTATTAATTGACCCATTTACAATGTTCTCAATCTCACCTTGCAGTTGGTTGGCTAAATCCCTCATATCACTTGTTATATTAGAACGAACCTCCTTAAAGTTTGCTAATTTACAAGTGGTTTCACCTGTTTTACTCTTTTCTAAAACAGATACTCTAGCACTCAGTAACATTTGAGGCACAAAATCTGTATCTATAACAAAGACCTCATCACCTAGCCTAACATCTGAGCCAAGCAGTTCTACATCCATCTCGTAAGTGATTTTTGGCTCTGACCTTCTTTTTAATTCTTTTCTAGTTAGATATAATAATTCATCTGGGCTATCAGTTTCAGCTTTATATACACCTGTAATATGAGAGCCTTTATTATTCCACCTATCGTAAGCATCTTGGTCTATTATAAAATCTTGGTTTAAAGGCTTATCATCTGCCGATACAGATTTAAAAGTAATGTTACTATTACCTACACCAATTAAGGCAGTACATAACTCAGATGTATCTACAGTCTTTTTAACGTTAGTCATATTAACACCGTACTCGAACCTGTGCTTTGTTGTTCTACCTCTTTGAGCAAACACATCAATATACCTTGCTGCAATCCTATTACCTTGTATATCTACCCTAAAACGTAGCTCTGCCCCAAACGTTCCGATAGCATAATCTTGTAGAGCTTTATACACATTGGTATACTCCGTAATCTCTATAGTGTGAGTATCAGATAGGGCAATATCTACCATGCCCACATTCCACCCAGTATTTTCTAATATAGTAGTTAATAACTGTTTAATATTTGCAGATGGTATGTTTACTGGTCTAATAACCTCATTTATCAACTCCATACACACACCCTCACAGTATGCAGTTTTTAATAAAGTATCACCATGCTCCTCTGTTACCTCTGTAATCTGAAATAATTGGAAACCTCCCTCATCTTTAAAGGCTAAATAATTACCGACCTGTAAATAATAAGCCTCTTTAGTGTGTCCCAAAGTAGTTACCTCAAAGGTAGATGATGCAGTTTCTAAATCCTCTGTAAACAGATCATCAAAATATGGAGTCGTTTTTGATAAGTCCCCCGTGTTACTCAGTACTCCAACTATCTCCTCTTTTCTATCTAAAATGAAAATCATTTAAAAACCTCCTAAATTTTATATCTACAAAGGTATCTATTAAAAGGTTTTTAAACTAAAAAAGAGAGAGGCAAAAGCCCCTCTCCTTATAGCCATTTTTCAGTTATGGATGCAGATACATCTATTGCATCATCGTCAGATACCACCATGAATTGAGATGTCCCTTTTCCAACATTAAAGAATTTTGAGCCTATATCTAACTCAGACATAAAAGGATTATTATTTAACTCAATCTCATTATTCTCACAATCTATAATTAATTGATCCCCTTGCTTAAATATAGCTCTATTTGTTGTTGTATTAGATACTGGATTAACTCGACTAACTTTAATATTAGATACAGTCATTGTATCAACTGGAATAACATCTCCATACTGTCCGAACCAAATAACAACATGATTTAAATTCCCAGTAGGGAATGCCTTATCTGATAAACTATTAGAAACTAATCTTTGGGTAGTCTTTCCGTCCACTTGTTTATTAACCTCACAAGTCCATAGATAACCACTACCTTTTTTAACTCTCTTTAATTTAAAAGTACCTTTGAACTCGTTCCAATTACCAAACTTTCCACTATCAATTTTAGTAATAGTTTTATTACCATCTTCATCTGTTTTTGTTTCTGTTTTTGGTGCAGGTGCATCTACCCCATCACTTAGTACTAATTTATTTCCTATGTAAATCTCTGGTTGGGTATACTCGAAATACTGCTCACTATCTCTGATAACAAATTTACCTAATTTCTGTGAGTTGTTATCAAATAGGTATATCTCCAGTCTACCCATCCTATTCTCTGCTGATGGGGTTTCCCCGTCTGTTGTAGCTCTAGCTGATTTACTAGAATTAAGTTTTAGATAAGTCATGTCACAATAACCAGTTTTACTGTTATAGGTAACCTTGCCCCAACCTTTAGATATATCAGTTACAGTAACAATCTTACCCTTTGGAATACTTGTAAGTTTCTTATAAGATGAACCTCTCCCAGATCGAACCCTTAAAGATGGTTTAGCAGTTACAGTATATTTAGAACCGTTAGATGGTTTAGTATTCGAGTTAGACCCTTGACCTTTTACAGAGCCTTTACTATCATGCTCAACTCTAACCTCAATTTCAAACTCCTCAAGGCTAGTACCAATATTTCTCCTTAATGCTCCACCATGCCATTTCTCACCATCACCATAATTAGCACAACAAATACCATAGCCTCCACCATTTATAGTACAGTTACCCGTAACCTCTCTACCACTATCTAAAACATTTCCAGATGCAGTAAAGTTTGTAGTAGTTTCACATGGCTCATTCAATACTACTGTTGATGGCTTTGTAGAGGTTTTATCAACATCAACCCTATTACCAATTAGAATAGCATCACTTGTATAATTAACCACTTGAACAAAGTGAGCATCTTTAGAAAACTCAATATTTATTAAAGGTTGTGTTTTTGCACTCCCATTATTCTCTACAGTAACAACCCCATCACTATCTGCCTCAAAGATTTTATGACTATCTGAATAAGCTAAAGGGTTATGACATAAAAATCTTATAGTGCCTAATCCAGTACTCATTAATTGATCTAACTCTGTAGCACCATCTAAAACTGCATAATAATATTTATCTGGCTCATCTCCGATAACTAATTTCGTAGGGGTTTCTGTATCAAGCATATCCCCAAGTGTTCTCACAAACTCAAAGTATTGTGAACTTGTTTTACAAACTATTGCAAAATCCACTTCAATGGTTTTACTTTTGTATTTATGACCTGTATATACTGAGCCATTCATAGAATTTATATCTATAGAGTAATTTTCTCTCTCAGCTAACAATGGTCTTTTAACTTCTCTAATTTTAATAAAGTCTGTTAACTCTTTTCCTCCAAAATTTAAAAACATTATATATACCTCCTATTTTCTAATAAGACAACAAAAGGCACAGTTTTAAACTATGCCTAATTGTCTATTTTTTCTCTGTGTTAACCTGTTTAATTCCTCAGCTATCTTCTTAATATCAGTTTCCTCCCTTACTACCATTTGAGATATATTTATATTTACACCATTAGCAGCAGCAGTAGGCTTACTATCTGCTCCTATCATAGATGAAACTGCTTGAGCAAAAGGTTTCATTCTTCTTTTATTAGATAACGGAACTACTGCCTCATCTCCATTTTCACCTACCCCTATTACAGATGGTCCAGTAAAAATTGATCCCGTTTCATACCACTTAACAGCTAGTTTTGGTACTGATGGTGGATTTAATGATAATTTACCAGATATAGATAGGTGTGGTAGTTTAATGTTAGGTTTAAGCACTTTACTGAAAATACCCTTCATTGAGTTCCAAGCATTTGACACTAAATTCTTAGCACCATTCATTAAATTACTAATGGTATTTTTCACCCCATTGAAAATATTGGAAACGGTACTTTTTATACCTCCTCCGACATTCGATATTACAGACTTAATCCCATTCCAAACATTTAAAATGACAGTTTTTGTCGCAGTTGAAATATTTGATATAGTCGATTTTATTCTATTGAATATATTCGACACAACCGAAAAAATTGCATTTAGAACTGAACTAAATACAGACTTAATCCCATTCCATATAGTAGATACAACAGACCTAATTGCAGATAAAATCGTACTTATAAAAGACTTCACTTTATTAAAGATAGTCGACACTACAGTCCAAATAGCATTTAATACAGTTCTCCAAACCGTTAAATTTATTTCTAAGTATGTCTTAATCACATTAACTATAGCCTGTATAACATTCCCTATAAAAGCCTTGATTGAGTTAAATACAGTAGTTACGGTATTCTTGCAGTTTTGCCAAATAAATTGGAAAGGTAAAGTTATTATTGTAAAAGCTCCAGAAATTATAGAACCTATTAACATAATCCCTACCTGTACTACATTACAAATACCATTCCACACACCACTCATAAAGCTAGTAACACTATTCCAAATATTACTGATTTGATCCTTACACCAGTTGAACCCAGTTACCACTGCATCCTTCACTATTTGAGCCATCTTTTTAGCCCATTCGCAGATAGTGTCCCAGTTTTTTATTATTAGATAACCAACTGCTATAGCCCCCATAATAGCAAGTGTGTACGGATTGAAAGCCCCTTTAACTACAGAGCCTATAGTTTTTAAACCAGTCATAGCTCCACTTAAAAGGGTTTGAGCAGCTGCAAATAAAGTTGTTTTAGCAGTTGCTAATTGTGTGGCTAAACCGAAAGCATCTATTTGTAGGGCTGATATTACTAAAGCACCACCTAAAACTCCTAGAGCCACCCCTATGGCAGCCAACTCTAATTTATGCTCAGAAATCCACTCTTTAGCTTGTTGGAATTTATCCCCCAACTGTTTAATCCCATCTATAGCACCTTTTACACCATTGGCTACTGCCTTACCCATTTCTGTGGCTAAAGGTATACAGTCCTTGATAACAGGAATTAGAGCATTAACTACATCTGTAGCAAGTGGCAAGAGTTCTTTACCAAAGTTCTCTGCTACCTGTTGTACTTGAGCCTTTAAGTTTTTAGTACTATTGGCATAGGCATCAGCAGATCGAACTGCATCTCCTTGAGCATTCTTAGTTTGATCTAACATTATTTGATAACGTACCTGTGCCTTAGTTACCTCATCTAGTTTAGCAAACTGCCCCGTTAACCCCATTTCCATCATTTTATTTTGTAATGTGGTTTCATTGATAGCTATACCTAGAGCCTTTAAACCTTCATGCTCCCCTAGTATACCCTTTGTCATCCTATCTATAGCATCAGCATCCTGTACGTTATTAAAACTAGCCAAATCATATGATAACTCTATAACAGATTGAGATAAGGCAGATGCCTCTTTCTGTGTCATTCCATACCCAGTAAGTAAATCCCCTAAGTTTGTAACACCAGTCTTAATCTCGGTTTTAGTTCTACCTATAGCCTCACCAAATTTACTAGCCCATTTGTCAACAGATGAACCAACCTCACTAAATACAACATTAAATTTATTTTCCATCTCCTCAACATCTGAGGCACTTTCTAGGGCATACATCCCAAAATCTTTTATCTTATCAACTGCTAGAGCTGAACCGATAACACCTGCAATACCTTTTAATGAGTTAGTTATACCACTAAAACCACTTGAGGCATTATCACCAAGACCTTTTAAAGACTTCTCAACATTTGAAAGACTGCTCTGCAAATCTTTAATATCAGCCTCGATCTTAATCATTACACTATTTTTCTCAGCCATACATTCCTCCTAAATTTATAAAATAAAAAGAGAGAGGAGAGCTACAAGCTCCACCTCTCCCAAAACAAACTATTTAAAACTATTCAGCAAATCATCCTGTAGTTTTTTATGTTCCTCTTTATCAACGGATTTAATTCCTTTAGGACTATCGTCCTCCCTATCTGGATTGAATAAATCGGTTGGCTTTATCTTTTTCTTTAATGTACCCATGCAGTTAATTATAATTGAAGTTTGCCAAGCTAACTTTTGCATATCAGTAGTAAACTCCTCATTCCTTGCAAGGGTATAAGCCTCCACCATTTCATACAGTTCTACAGGTTCTAAACTATATAATTCTTTAGGTCTTAGCTTAAACACACCATAACCCCAATAACAAATATCATTCCAAGAACCTAAGCCTTTGGCTTTTGCAAACCCCCAAGTGCCTCTGTTAGTTTTGTAGTAACCATGTTTATATTTCCCATGTCTACCAAATCACCAACCTCCTCGAAAGTTATCTCTGGGTCATCTTTTAATAATCCGACATGGAGTAATGCTTGAACCATCTCTAAACTAAAATCTTTGTCTAGTTTGTCAAGTTTTACACCATAATCTTTTTCTAATATTCTTAGAGAGTTTAGAGTATATTTTAAAAATCTCTCTCTCCCATCTTCTAAAACAATTAATACACCTTTTCTCATTTCCATAAATTCCTCCTATTTAATAATTGACTACAAAAAAAAGAGTAGCCATCTTATACTCTATAAGATAACTACTCGATTATTTTTAAACTATTTTTTACCTTTTGCTGCATCAACGTTAGTTAGTTCTCTACCAACATTTTTAGTTCTTTTTAATGCAGATGCACCTTGTAATGATACTGAGAAAGTACAAGCATCATCCATAGGAAATTCCTCTGGAAAATCTGTAATGACCACTTTACCAGTATAAGTGTAGCCCCCAGTTTCTCCTACTTTTATCTCAACATCTAATGCCTCTCTATTATCAAAAGCATCATGTAGCTTTTCATAACCCTCATCACCTAAAGTAACAAAGCCCTCACAATCTAAAGACCATGATTTAAGACCCATTATACTCTCAGACCAACCACCACTCGTTTTATCTGATACATCTATAGTTTCTGCTGACCTAGATAAAGATGCTCCTTTTTGACCACCTACTGGTTTTTTAGTACCGTCTATATCTACTTTAAGTAATACATCGACACCTGCGACTTTTTTTGCCATAATACCAATCTCCTTAATTAAATAAATTTACAATAAAAAAGAGGCTTAAATAAGCCTCGTTAATAATCTACATTACACAAGTCATAACTCTAAAATTACAAGTAAAATAAAAAGAGCCATCCTCCAAAATTCCTTCAAAGAATGGGTATGGTTTTTCAGCTAACATTAGTATTAACTGATACTCTTTATACTCCCTGTCAGTTACTTTATGTAGTTTATTAATCATGTTTATACATATTCTTTCTGCATCCTTTGGGTGATCTGCTTTAACACCTAACTCGATATTAAAATCAAATACACCTCCCTGTTCAATCATCCCTGTAGTTATCTCCAGTTTAACTAAACAATCTTCACTAACATTAGGGAACTGAATCGGATGTATTTTATATCCAGATATATCCCCTAAGAGGTTACAAAGCTCTAATATATCCATAAAGCCCTCCTAAATAATTAATCTAATAAATTACCTAATCTAGTATTTAAATCCTTTGTGTACCCTTTGGCACACGATAAAGCAGTACCCTCTAAATATTTAGAACCGACCGAAAAAGACTTACTTGCATACTTAGACCTCATAGCCCTTTTACTCTTAGACTTATCACCTAATTTATATTTACCATCATGCATTTTGACTGCATAGTTAAACCCTCGATTAGTAGCCAAAAAAGATACCTCTCCAACAATATTAGAGCCTCCCGTAACTCTCTTACTCCCAGAGTTCTCTAAATTGCCTGTATCGGATGGGGTTCTACTAACTGCTACCATATACAAATCATCTGTATAATCTGTTATACATTCCTTGACTAAATTAGAGATTTTTTTAGACTGCTCAACTATAGCTAATTTTTCACTAACCTTTATTTTAAACATCTATATCCAAACCTTATACAAGACTGGCTCACCACTTAAATCTCTACTTATTGAAAGTGATAATATAGGGAATTTCTTTATAGTACCATTTATTAATATACCTACTTGATCCTTTGGGCTAATATTTACATAATGAGGTAAAGATACAGTATAACTAATCAAGGTACTTTTTCCCTTTTGTCCTCCCATTTCCTTAAACTCAATCTGTTCTTTTATATAACCCTTAACCTTATTACCAGTATGTGATACTATAGGCATTCCCCACTCATCCAACTCTGAGGAATATATATAAACATCATTATTAAACTCTCTAAGGTCTAACATAATTTTCTTTTAGTTGTATGTTGTGCCTTCTATATAACTGTTGTGGAGTTGGGGCATATCGTACAACTCTCCTTTTATCAAAATAACCTTTTGGTAAACTAAATACTCTATAAATAAAAGGTGCAATACTTCTATCCTTGTCTGATAAATTTAGAGCCACACCATCAACGTTGATGTATGTTATCCCTAACTCAGACCTTTGTAAACTATCATCAATTTTTAGCATCCAGATACTCTGCTCTGCTATATGTTCTATAGGTATATCCTCATCAGATTTATATTTATTAGGTAACATCATTCTTAAAATTCTTTGAGCATTATTTATTGCCTTTGTTCTAGTCCTACTGTCTGCAACATCCCAAACTTTAGACTGTAACACATTTTCTGCAATATACTCATCTACAACATTAATATCCATGTGTACCTCCATATAATAAAAAAGAGAGGAGAGGCTAAACCCCTACCTCCCATAAAATTAAATTATTTTTTAGATCTCGCAGCTGCTCCAGTTAATACTGCGAATGCTTTAGGATGGAATACTGCTATCCCACAATAGAACTCAATTCTTGTACGATAACAAGGCTTACTTTCTAATTGACCTAAGTCCATTACTTGAACTCCACCATTAGTTAAACCAGATACATATTGCTCTGCACCGAACTTAACTGCATAAATGTGTTTCTCGTCAGTTAAACCGTCCTCTACTGCTCTTATCTCAACATCACCATATTTAGATACCATTCTACCGAAAGCATCTTGACCCTGTTCTATATAGTGATTATTTTCTTGTAATAGTTTCATTAGCTCTCTACGAGTAGCTTTATCCATGTAAAGAACATCAGCTCCACCCTCAACTGCATCTAATAACTCATTTAATGCATCTAAAGAAAGCTCTTTTTGTATTTTAGTTCCTTTACCTTTTTCTAACCTCTTAGCTAAACCATCGAAACCGTTAGTTTCTTCTGTAGAATCACCTTTAAAGAAGTTTTTCTCGAAAGCCTTAGCAACTGCTTTTGCTTTTAACTCAGTTTGTAAAGCTCTTACATCGTTTATGTTACCTCTAGTCTTAGCTATGAATAAATCAACATCAACATCTCCACCTAGTATAACTAAATGTTCAGTTTCTCTTGATACAGTAGCCCCACTTTCAGTATAAGTACCGTTAACCTGTCTAAATCCTACAGTCGGTAAAGTTCCTACTAAGTTATATGAGTAACCATTCCCAACTACTTCCATAAAAGGTATTTTTTCTAAAACAGGTGAATTGTTAGCCATTGTAAGTATCACACCCTTTTGTAACATATCTTGTGATAAATTGGCTGCATCTGTTAAATTTAATCCTATTGACATATCCCCTATGTCCTCCTTATAAAATTTGTATTAAAAAAGAGGCTTAATCAAGCCTCTCAATTTCTTGCATTTATTTTTTTAGAACGTTGTATGCCATTGACAAAATACCTGAGTTTGTCATCTTACTTGTATCTGCTTTGGCATCTGTTTTTGCTCCCATTGGTTTCCCTATCTCAACATTTGGAGCAGTTTTATCTTTTCTGAATAAGTTTTTAGCCTCTGCTTTAACTAACCATTCTAACTGTTGTACTATCGTCATATTTGAAGGGACTAACTCAGCATATTCCTCTGGAATAGCTTTCATCTTTTCATCTATCATTTGATTTAGTAAATCCTCATAGCCTTTCACAGTTTCATTTGTTTTATTTATTTCTGCTTTCGCATCAGCTAACTCCTTTTTAACTGCATCAAGATCAGCTAATTGTTTAGTAGCCTCATCTAATTTAGATGTTAGCTCCTCAACTGTTTTATTAGCATTCTCTAACTCTAAAGATGTTGTTTTCTCTGTTTTTTCTGTTTTTGGAGCATCTTTCTCATCAACCTTGTCTGCATTATTAACATCATCTTTATGCTTTTCAGTTTTCTCAGTAGTACCTTTTACATCATCTACTTTTGCCTGTTCTTCTTTAACCTCTGTATCTTGTACCACAGTTTCAGTATTTTCCATTTCTTTTTTCCTCCTATATTTTTTTATATAGTATGGAGGGGAAAACCCCTCACACACAATTTATTAAATAGGTAGGGAAAAAAGATATATTGTAACTATGAAATATACAAATTGCATAAACACCATTACAAAGTTTTCCCTTGCCTCTTATAACATTTAGTGCAAGTATAAAGGGAAAATTAAACCATTATTTTTTTAATTTTTTTAAACTAGCTAGTTGTTGTTTATGTCTTTCTTGATCTTCTGGGTGAAGTGCCTCCATTGAGTTAATAGGTATTGGGTTATGTTTACATCTTGGATGAAATATTAAATTAGTAGCCTTTAATTGTTCATAAGACATATAGCCCTCTGTTAGCCCAGTTAGGGATATAACCATACCTTCAAAGTGCTTACACGGGTCAGTAGCACCTTTTACTGGAATAACTGCTAAATCTTTACCAGTTTCTATGGCTTGTTGCTTGATACCCTCAATGTAGGCTTGATGTGTTTTAGTTTGGACTACCATGTCTACATAATTTTTTAAGCCCCACTTTTTGCCCCCTTTATCAATGATGCCTACAAAACCCTCTCTAACGATTTTTTCAGATAAGCCTTTCTTTTGTAAATCTTTAATAATCATATTCTTTATGGTTTTATAACTCTCACCCTGTAAGGCATTTAATTGTAGATGTTTGGCAACAGTACTCTTAACCACTTTCTTTATACCTTTATTTGTATTGCTAGTAGCAACTAAAATATCTTCCATAGCATCAGAAATTAATTGGCTTGATGTGTACCAGTTGATAGTAGCAAAAGGAAAATTATTAAGTACCTCATTATAATTTAAAATGCCTGTGGTACTGATATAATGATTAAGTTGCCCACTAATATATTCCGTTTCGATCTTATCTGTAACCACTTCCTGTATTTGGCTCTGGATTAGATTTAGTTGTTGCTCAATTTGATTGAGTAATTGCAGTTCAGTCATGGCAGTAATACTATTTACATCTAAACCGTTATATTGTAGATTATTTAAAATATGCTGACCTATAGCTCGATAACCTTGCTCTAATATCTTAATAATCCTTGTATCAGAGTTATCTACAACCCTATTAGGTATGTTAACCCCTTTCATTTTATAAACCCTTAAAACCTGTTTTAAAATCTTCTCGTAAGTTTCGTGTGTCATTTTACCCTCCTATATAAAAAAAGGAGTGACTATATAGCCAACTCCTCCACTTTATCCTCATTCATATTTGTAAATGATAAATTAGCAGTTTCTATAGAGCCATCCATAAACTCATTATCAACTTGAGTAAGACTGCTCTCCTCCTCTTGCTTTATCCTTTCAATCTCTTTTTGAGCCTGTTCCTCAGTCATATTATTTAACCTCATAATTGCAGTTTTTTGTGATATAGTTTTTGCTCCACCACTTCGTATACTCATAATGTTGGCTTGTTCCATTTCGTCCTTTGGTAAACCGTCATTAAATTGCAGCAAAGGAATAGTTATACTATAATCAGCTAGACCTAAATTAGTTTCTAAGGATTGGGCTATATAAAATACTGATTTAAGCCCTTTGTGGTAATATTGCCTTTTTCTGTTTATCTTAGATAATAAGGAATTCATTCTCCATTTTATAGCTAATCCAGATGATCCAGATGTACCACTATCCCCTTTACCTAATACTACGGTTGGTATTTCAGCAGTAGTTAGCAATAGCTCAACTAATTTATCTAACTCCGTAAAAGCCTCATTTAACTGACCGTTCCAAGTGATGTACTGAGGCAATACATCGTCTTTACCCATAACCTCAAAAACTTTATCATGGGCAACTTTAAAGGATGCCATTCCATCATCATCCTCAGTTAATAACCCAGTAGGTACTGCCATAGCAGGATCACTATGTTTATCTAAAATATCAGATATTTGGGCTAATCTATTATTTATCTCATCAAGTATACCATGATGTTCCGTTAAATCATCTATACCCTCCCATTGACCTACAATACCAGTATTAGGTATATGAACCACTAAAGGAGTAGGTACACCAGTTATCACATAATGCCTTTCCTCCTCGATCTCTGTTTGTATCATCCATCTATCAACATCACCAAGTATATTATAGTGTAACGGAGTAACTTTATAGCTTGTATATAAAATCATATTAGGATAATGACTTTCTACAGATAGTGTGTAAATACCGTCCTCAACCTCAACTGGTACTGCTATGTGTATGCACTTTAATTTATCTTTGTTATACTCAAACTCCTCGGGGAATACTGTTTTAGGATCAATGTTCTCTATAAATATTCTAGGCTCATCTACCTCCACAGGCAGCATCCCATTGTATTCTTGCCCATAGCGAACCTTGATAAAAGCATCCCCGAAATATGCATTAGATAAAGCACTCTCATAATTTAATATATTTAAATTATTAGTTTCTACAAACCTATCAAAAGCCCTTTGCTCCCTTGTATCATCACCTTTACCAGAAAGTACTTTCATACCATCACCGAAAAGAAAATCGGCACTTTTTTTACAAATTATTGATGGTAAGTTAACTGATATTTGCAATATGTTTTTTTGTGCTTTTGTTAGTATTTTACTTTCTGACCATGCTTGGTACGGTTTCCCTTTAAATAATAATTCATTTGTTTTATATCTCTGTATTCTCTCATAATGCTCATCATCTGGGAATACAGAGCCATTTTTAAACATTTCAATAACTTTAGTTTCTACCATATTTCCTCCTAAATTTAAAAACCTTTCGGTTTATTGTAATACGTTCTTTTCCTTTGCTTTCCACTCATTTCGACAACCGATGCTAGAGCATCTGGTAAATCGTCATGGTCATGACTTGGGAATAACTGCAACATTTCTATTAATAATCTCTGGCTTTTCTTAAACCTTAAATAGCCCCCTTCTACCAGAGGCTCTAATTGTTCTATTCTATCCTCTTTTTTACCTTTTGGATTTACGGATAATACTCTTGTTGTATAAATACCTTTTACTACTAATCTATCCCTTAATTGTCTATACATATCATACTGAGCTTGAACGGTTTCAACTCCGAAAAGTTTCGGTTTGAATTGCTTTATTTTCTGCTCTGCAACCTCAAGGGCTTTGTGCATCGGTATTTTCTCTGCCCATGCATCTAATACATAGATTACCCCAGTCCTCCTATCTCGACCTACTGTAACGATGGCATTATAGTCCGACCTACTATTTTTACCTATAGCAATATCCCAGAAACTATAAACATCAAGATTTAATTTCCTTTCACCATAATATAAATCCTTATCATCATAGTATTGGAAATAATCAGTTTTAAAGATAGCACTATCCTCATCCGATGGTTTATTTAAGTATTCAGATGCAAAAGCCTTAGAGCCTACGTTAACCTTTAAATTAATTAAATCAAAATATGTGAATCGTTCATTCCATAGAGTAACTACACCCTCATCCATCTTTGCCTTATTGTCAAAATAAAACTTCTCAGCTTTAAATCCTCTGTTGGGATCATCTACATCTCTAAGTATATTCTCCACCTTTTCCCATAGTTCTGGGTGGCTAGGTTCTGATACTATAGCAGAATATATTTTTCCGTTAAAGTCCGACCTCTTTAAAACATCTGGGAGCAACCCTTGACCATGTACTAAAGTACCCATATAGATATATGAGGTTTTAGTTATATCTCCTATCGGCATAATAACTGAATTAAACCAATGAGTATTTTTATCCCTCAATTCTTTTGTGTTGGTATTCTTAGCACTCTCTAAATCATCTAATATTACTAAATCTGGACGATAAGCCCCATGCCTTGCACCCCTCAGCTGCTTACCAATAGATGCACTTTGTACCTTTATATTTGAATATGTTACAAAGCCCTCTAAATTGTCTGTGTCATTGGCTTGTTTATTGGGTGATAATAACTCCCCAAAATCCTCTCGTAGCTTTTTATTAAACTTTAATTGATCCC
>OOCW01000330.1_pt1 | contig 49817 bp, 45 predicted proteins | sample 1671201 | NCBI WGS metagenome assembly OOCW01 (sample SAMN06348132, study PRJEB24527) | human gut metagenome | biome: human gut; feature: ankylosing spondylitis patient; material: feces | host: Homo sapiens | place: China | collected 2015-10
TTGATATATAAAGAATTTAAAAGAAAAGTAGTGTAAAAAACTTTACACTAACATTTGATATAAAGGGACTATTTGATAATATTGACCATGAATTACTTATGAAAGCTGTTGAATTACACACAGAAGAAAAGTGGATGAAACTCTATATAAGAAGATGGTTAACAGCACCTTTTGTAACAAAGAAAGGTAGGGTTATAGAGAGAAACTCCGGTACTCCGCAAGGAGGTGTAATAAGTCCTGTATTAGCAAATATATTTTTACATTATGTATTTGATATATGGATGGAGAGAAATTACCCAATGGCTCCCTTTGCTAGATATGCAGATGATGCTGTTATACATTGTAAGTCAGAAAAGCAAGCAAAAGAAATAAAGGAAGCTTTAACTCTGAGGATGAAACAATGTAAGTTAGAACTACATCCAGATAAAACAAGGATTATTTATTGTAAAGATAAAGACAGAACTAAAGATTATCCCATAACTCAATTTGACTTTTTAGGATACACATACAGGGCTGTATACATTAAATGTAGAGATGGTAAGTTAAGAAATAATTTTATAGCCTCGGCAAGTCAAAAAGCATGCAAAAGTCTAAGGAATAAGATTAAAGAGATGGAATTACATAAAATGACTGGTAGCAATATAAATATTATTGCAGAAATAATAAATCCAATTGTTAGAGGTTGGATAAATTATTTTAACAAATACAATCCATCAGCTATTAAGTATACTATTGAATGTATACAACGTAGGATAGTAATATGGGCTATGTGCAAATATAAACACTTACGTGGGCGTAGGCAACGAGCAGAAAAGTGGCTCTTAGAGGTAAAAACTAGAGAGCCAAAATTATTTGCTCATTGGAGCTATAGATAAATTGATGTTGTTGAATGATAAGAGCCGTATGAAAGGAGACTTTCACGTACGGTTCTGTGAGAAGTTTGGGGTGAAATTCCTCTTACTTACTTGACTGAGAGGTCGGTAGATAAAATAATTATCTACCTCCTACTCGATTGGAATATTTAATGAAAATTTTAATGTAGATGAAGTAGAATTAACTAAAAAGTTTTAATAATTATAAAGAAGATATAAGAAACATATATTTTCCAAAGCAAAAAGTAATATTTTTTGAAGAAAATAAAAATATTAAAAATCAATTAAAATTAAAAATAATATTTCCAGATGAGAAGGAGATTATTTATACAGTAGATGTAATGAAATATTGGGAATACAGTGATGAACAACTTAGAGAAAAGAAGATGTATCCCCTAATACCATTACAGCTTTTTAAGTTAAGAAAAGAGTTAGAAAAGACATATAATAAATCAATTACAATTAGTCTTGGATAAATTTGATTTTGAGTATAAAACTGGTATAATTTATTTAGAAAATATAATAGATGAAAGCGAGGGTAGGTTAGTTATAGTAACTAACTATATAAATATGTTAAAAGAAGTATTAAAAAAAGATGAAATAGCTGCAATGAAAGCAAGAGACAAGGCAAGAGTTAGCGTTTTAAGATTAGTCAACTCAGAAATTAAAGCATATGAAGTTAATAACAGAGAAGATATTCCAGATGAAAATGTTATTAAAATCATAGAAAAGAGTATAAAACAAACTAAGGAAGCTTTAGAGTATGCTAAGCAAGCTAATGATGAGGATAAAATAGCAGAAGGAAACTTTGCACTTGAAGTGTTAACTCCATATTTACCAAAGCAATTAACTGAAGAAGAAGTTAATGCTATGTTAAGAGAAATCATAACTAATGGTAATTATACTGTTAAAGATATGGGTAAAATAATGAAAGAAATAATGCCAATGGTAAATGGTAAGTTTGATAGAGCTAAAATTAATCCAATGGTAAAACAAATATTAGGTTAATAAAAATAAATTTCTATAGAAAGGTTGGGAGTATATTATTCTCAACCTTTTTATAGTTGATGTATACTTATAAAAGATATAAACTTTAAGTTGTTCTGATACTATTAATATTAAGAAAGGAGTTACTATGGAAAAAATAAAAGAATATATTAGGAATAATAAAATAAGAGTTTTTAGCCTGTTAATATTATTTATTACTTTTATAGCTATATTTATATGGACTAATAATAATTATAATATATATAAATCAACCATAGCGAAAGTCGTAAGTGTTAGTGAATCTCTTAATAAAACTGAAGAAGGACCTGATGGAAGGGTAGAAAATTATTACAATCAGGTTATTACTGCCAAGGTGAAAAATGGTGAACTTAAGGGAGAAATTGTTACATTAAAAAATACATACTCATCATCTATGCTTAAAGATGAAAAGTATAAAAAAGGTGATGATTTATTTATAAGTGTAAATAAGAATGATGGAGAGCTTACAGGTATCATTAGTGGGTTAAAAAGAGATAAATTTATAGTTTTACTTATAGAAATATTTATCTTTACTATTGTTGCTGTAGCAGGAAAATTTGGAGTTTATACATTAGCTACATTAGTTGTTAATATATCTGCATTTATATATTTTATAAGGTTATATATTTCAGGAAAAGATTTTATGTTAATAAATTTATTAATGATAATATTCTTTAGTACTGTAACATTATTGTTACTTGGAGGTTTTTCAAGAAAAAATATAGGTGCAATACTTTCAACATTAATAACAACTTCATTAATATATGTATTATATAAATTAACTATAGAGTTTACTGGTGATTTGCATTATGAATTAATGGACTATATAGCAGGGCCTAATGATATAGAAAATATATTTTTATCAGGTGTAATAATAGGTTGTTTAGGTGCAGTTATGGATGTAAGTATAACAATTAATTCAGCTGTTAATGAAATTGTTAATTCAACAAGTTCCATTACTATAAAGCAGTTAATTAAATCTATAAGAGAAATTGGACATGATATTATGGGAACTATGATAAATGTTTTAATGTTTTCTTATATAGGAGGAAGTTTAGCTATCGTTATATTGAAAATAATAAATGGGTATAATTTGGCAAGGATGATTCAATTTGATATTTCATTTGAAATAGTTAGGTTCCTAATTGGATCTATAGGAATAGTTGCAGCTGTACCTATATCAGCTTTAGTTGCGGTATTATTTTTTAGGAAAGGAATGAAGAAAGATGATACTGATATTGGCCATAGTATTGTTAGTATTGATGATTCTAATAGGGGGAGATAGAGGGGCAAAATCTTTTATTGCACTTGTATGTAATATATTTGCCTTAGTAATTGGACTTTATCTTATAATTTTAGGAATTAATCCAATAATAGTAACTATTTTAGGAGTTATAGTTTTTTGTCAGATAACATTAATATATCAAAATGGACATAATTTAAAAACTTATGCTGCAGTTATTTCTGTTATTTTTGTTACATTAATATTAAGTTTAATGATTATGTTTATAGGCAATAAATCTAACTTTGGTGGATATAGTGAACTTGATTTAAGTTCAGATATTAGTATTTACTTATCTCCTAATGTAAATATTAATATGAATCAATTAATGATATGTATGATTATAATAAGTTTATTAGGGGCAATAATGGATACAGCAATGGCAATAACATCATCATTATTTGAATTTAATGAAGTTAATAGGGACATTACTATTAAAGAATTAATAAAGATGGGATTTAATGTAGGAAGAGACATATTAGGAACAACTGTTAATACACTTTTTTTTGCTACAATAGGGGAAACTATGATGATTAGTATTTTATTTATGAAAAATAACTATACCCTTGAAAGTGTTATTAATTCAAAAGAGTTTTTTCAAAATTTATTTAGCTTAGCTATTTCTAATATAGGATGTTTACTTATAATTCCAATAAGTATTTTTATAGGTACTTATATGTTAAAGGGGGATAATAAAGTTATAAATAAGTTAAAATTTTATTGTAATAAGTTAGAGAGAGAAAATAATAATTAATATATAAAATTATTTTATAAAACAATTGAAATATTGTAAAATTACTATTAAAGTAAATTTTATATAAAGAGTAATAAGATTATTATAAATAGGGGGAAGAAAAATGAGTAAACTTAAGAAATTAAGAGAAGTTATGAAAAAATATAATATTAATTATTATATAATTCCAAGTGCAGATCCACATCAAAGTGAATATGTAGCAGAGTATTATAGGGGAAGAGCAGAAGTATCAGGATTCACCGGTTCTGCTGGTACATTATTAGTTGGAGAAAAAGAAGCTAAATTATGGACTGATGGAAGATATTTTATACAAGCAGCAGAGCAATTACAAGGTAGTGGAATTGATTTAATGAAAATGGCAACACCAGGATATGATACTATTAATCAATGGGTAGAAAAGAACATTAAAGAAAATAAAACATTAGGTTTTGATGGAAGATGTTATAGTACTAATCAATATAAAGATTTATTAAAGATAGCTGAGAAGAATAAATTTAATATAAATATGGACAAGGATTTATTAGAAGAGATATGGAATGATAGACCAAGCTTACCAGAAGATAAGATTTTTGTTCATGATGAAAAATATTGTGGAAAAAGTGTAAAAGAAAAACTAAATGAAGTTAGAAAATATATGAAGGAAAATGAAGTTCAAAACTACTTATTAACTTCTTTAGATGATATAGCATGGCTTTTTAATATTAGAGGCAATGATATTTTGTTTAATCCGGTGGCGTTAAGTTATGCAATAATAACAGAAAATGAGGCAAAGCTTTATATTAGTAAAACTAAAGTTGATGCTGAAGTAGAAGCAGCCTTAAAAGCACAAGAAGTTATTATATATGATTATAGTGAAATTGAAGAGCATGTAAAACATCTTAATGGAAATACATTAATAGATCCAGCTAAAGTTAATGCTAAACTTTATTCTTTATTATCTTGCACAATAATAGAAAAGCTAAATGTAACTACTAAATTAAAGGCTATAAAAAATGAGATTGAAATAGCTAATTTTGAAAATGCTCATATTAAAGATGGCGTTGCAATGTTTAAATTTATAAAATATTTAAAAGATAATATTGGTAAAGAAAAAGTTACTGAAATATCAGCTAGTAAAAAGTTATCAGAATTGAGAAGTCAAGGTGAACTAGCAAAGGGAGATAGCTTTGGAACAATAGCAGGATATAAGGAACATGCAGCTATGATGCATTATAGTGCTACTCCTGAAAGTGATTATGAATTAAAGACACAGGGATTATTTTTAGTGGATTCAGGTGGACAATATTTAGATGGAACTACTGATATAACAAGAACTTTTGTATTAGGAGATATTACAGAAGAGGAGAAAAGAGACTTTACTTTAGTGTTAAAAGGTCACATTAATTTGGCAAAAGCTAAATTTTTAAAGGGATCTACAGGGTGTAATTTAGATATTTTAGCTAGAGGTCCATTGTGGCAATATGGTTTAGATTATAAGTGTGGAACAGGGCATGGAGTTGGATTTTTCTTAAATGTTCATGAAGGGCCACAAGGTATAAGACCTAATGGAAATACAGTTCCATTGGAGCCAGGAATGATATTAACTAATGAACCTGGTGTTTATAAAGAGGGTAAATTTGGAATAAGAACTGAAAATGTTATGGTAGTAGTTAAGGATGAAAGTAATGAATGTGGAGAATTTTATAAATTTGATACAATATCATACTGTCCTATAGATTTAAATGGAATTAAAGTAGAATTGTTAAATGAGGATGAGAAAAAATGGTTAAACAATTATCATAAGAAAGTATATAATAAGCTTTCACCTTATTTAAACTCAGAAGAGAAAGAATTATTAAAAAGAGAAACAAGAGAAATATAAGTATAAATAAGAAAAAGTTAGGATTGGAGATATAATCCTAACTTTTTTTCTGTAAATTATATAAATAAAAATAATAGTACCAAAGATAGAGTAGTTATATAAGAATTGCGTTTAATATTAGCTTAGTGTACTAGAAAAATAAGAATAATAACGGCCATATTAGCCAGTTGTTACCAAAGCCGCAGTTTCCAGAACCACAGTTATTAAAGCCACAATTTCTACAGCCGCAGTTATTAAAATTACCACAATTATTTCTACCACAATTATTTCTACCACAATTTCTGTTACGATTATTACAAGATCTTCCCATAAATTTTCCTCCTATGAAATATGAAAACTTAATTCATATTCTGTTAAATTTGTTTTATACTATAATATACTCAACATAAAAAATATAGTGCATATTATTTATGGAAATTTTAGTATAATTACAATATTTAAAAAATAGTTTTGATATAATAAATGTAAATATTAGATAAAAGCCTTAATATATGGGATGTATACTCACATAATAATACAGATTTAATATATTAATAACGAAGTATTAAATTAAGGTGGTAAAATGAGTTTTGGAAAATTAGAATTTATTTTATATGTGGGGGAAGAGGCGTTACCAGTTACTGATGCTGAAATAATTATTTTGAATACAGATACAGCAGATATTTTTAGTAATAAGGTTTTAAAGGTAGATAGTAATGGTAAAAGTAAACCTGTGAGTTTATATACCTATGAGAGATATTTATCAGAAGAGCCTGATGCATCTATCAAGCCATATAAAACTTATGATGCTATTATTATTAGTAATACACTACAAAATAAATATATAAAAAATATCCCTATTTTTGCTGGTATAACATCTATTCAAAAAGTTCAGATGACTCCAAAAGCAAGGGGATTAAATGCAATTGATATTATAGATATACCACCAAATGGGTTAATTGCAAGTGAAGAAGTAATAGCTGAAGAAAAAATAGGGGTTAAAAATATTGCAATGGAAGCTAGTAATGAAAAAGGTGCAAAAATACTAAAGGAAGTTGTTATACCTGAATATATAACTGTTCATTTAGGTTCTCCAAATTCAAGTGCACAAAATGTGACTGTATTATTTACTGATTATTTAAAAAATGTTGCATCAAGTGAAATATACCCAACATGGCCAAGAGCAGCATTAGAAAGTAACATTTATGCTCAAATTTCATTTACTTTAAATAGAATATACACTGAATGGTATAGAAGTAGAGGATATGATTTTGATATTACAAATTCAACAGCTTATGACCATTATTTTGTAAATGGAAGAAATATTTATGATACTATAAGTGAAGTTGTAGATGATATATTCAATGAATATATATCTAGAATTCAATTTAAAGAACCATTATTGGCTCAATATTGTAATGGGACAACTGTTACTTGTGATGGATTATCTCAATGGGGAACAGTAAGTTATGCAGATCAAGGATATGATGCATTTAAAATATTACAGGTGTATTATGGTAATAATATTGAATTAAGAACAGCTAATTATGAATATGGCACCATACAATCCTATCCTGGTAAGGCACTAAGAGTAGGTGATAGTGGTGAGGATGTTAAAACAATTCAAATGCAACTAAATAGAATAAGAAAAAATTATCCTGAAATTCCTGAAATAACAAATGTAAATGGAGAGTTTAATGAGGCAACTAAAAATGCTGTAAAAACCTTCCAAAAGATTTTTAATTTAACTCAAGATGGAATAGTAGGAAAGCAAACATGGTATAAGATATCACAAATTTATGTAGGTGTTAAAAAACTAGCAGAACTTAATTCAGAGGGAGAAAAATTACCTTTACCTGAAACTGCGCCAACAGAAACAATAAGATTAGGTGCTGAAGGAGAAAACGTAAAGATTGCACAATACTTATTAGCTGTTATAGGAGCTTTTTATGATGAAATATTACCGGTAAAAATTACTGGAAAATATGATAATGAAACAGAGGAGTCAGTAAGATCATTCCAAAGGCAATTTAATTTAACTGTGGATGGGATTATTGGACCTAAAACATGGAGTAAGCTGATAGAAGTTTATAAAACTCTAGAACCTTATATACTAGATTCTTCAGGGAAATTAATTAAATATCCAGGGTATGTGCTAAAGAAGGGAAAGAAGGGTGAATCAGTAAGGCTTATTCAAACTTGGTTAGATGCAATTAATTCAAAATATCCATTTATTCCGGCAGTTACTGTTGATGGAATATTTGGAGATAGAACTAGAGAAGCTGTAATGATATTTCAAAGATGGGCAGGGTTAGTAGATGATGGGATAGTAGGAAAATTAACTTGGGATAAATTGTATGAAGTCTATAGAAGCGTGGTTTAAATAAAAACTCTCTACGTATTGATTAAGTTATAATACATAGAGAGTTTTTTTGTTTTTACATAAGAGTTAAAATCTATAACAGTTGAATAAGAAATTAAGTATAATTATTGAATTTAATCTATTATTTTTCGTATTTGAAAGAAGTTAAGTTAAATATTACGAAAAATAATGACAAAAATATTGACAATATCCGTAACTGAGAATAGAATAAAAGTGAAATATGAAGAATAAAGTTAAATTAAGTCGAACATAAATTATTTAAGATGGAGGAAAAGTATGAAAAGAAAAGGACGTTATTTACTATTTATTCCCTGTATAGTATTGGTAGCTTATTTTATGATAGTTCCATTAGTAGAGATAATAATTCCTACCTTTACAAACACAAAAGATGGGATGTTTAGTGCATATAAGGAATTTTTTACAGACTCATATATGATGTCTATATTTTTGAGAACAATCAAAATATCAGTAATATCATCAGTAATCTGTATGATTATAGGGGTGCCAGTATCTTACTATATATCAAGGGTATCTAAAAAAATAAGAGGATTATTTATTGCATTAACAGTGTTTCCTATATTAACAAATTCAGTTGTGCGTTCATTTGCTTGGATGAGTATATTAGGAAAAAATGGAATAATAAATAATTTACTTATGAAATTAAATATAATAAATGAACCATTATCTCTTTTATACACAGAAGGAGCAATTATAGTTGGTACTGTATATATATTCTTACCTTTAATGATTATTTCATTAGTAGGTGTTATGGAAAATATAGATAATGATTTATTAGAGGCAGCAGAAAGCCTAGGAGCAAATAGATTAAAGTCATTCTTTAAGGTTGTGTTTCCTTTAAGTTTACCAGGATTAATAGTTGGAACGGTTTTAGTATTTACAGGTTCTTTAACTGCATACACAACTCCACAATTATTAGGAGGAAATAAAAATACAGTTTTAGCAACATTAATATATCAAAAAACTATGACATTAGGAGATTGGCAAGGTGCTGCAGTAGTAGCAACTATAATGATTATAGTAACTTTAATAGTGATAAAAGGAATCAATTTCCTAGCATCAAGATTAGATAAGAGAGGTGTTTCATAAGATGAAAAAAAATAAAGTTTTAACAGTGTTTGTTATATTGACATATATATTCTTATTTGCACCATTAGTTATTATTGCAATGACAAGTATAGGAACAGAAAATTATATAGCATTTCCACCAAAAGGATTTTCTTTAAAGTGGTTTATTACAGTTTTTGAATCACAATCATTTATAAGGAGTATGGGGACAAGCTTTATAATATCTGGAATAGCTACATTAGCAGCATTAATAATAGGTATGCCAGCAGCCTATGGATTAAGTAGATTTAACTTTAAAGGAAAAGCTCTTGTTAAAAGTTTCTTCTTTTCACCATTAATAGTACCTGGAATAGTAGTAGGTTTTTCGCTTTTCCAATTCTTATTAGTAAAATTAAGTCTTTCAGTATATATGAGTTTATTTATTGGACATACAGTAGTAATTATTCCTTACATTATAAGAGTTGTAGGATCGAGTTTAGAAGGGTTTGATTATTCTATAGAAGAAGCAGCTATGAGTTTAGGATGTAAAAAGTCATTAACATTCTTTAAGGTAGTATTACCTAACATAACATCAGGTGTAATGGCAGCTTTTATGTTAGCATTTATAAATTCATTTAATAATGTTCCAGTATCTATGTTCTTAACTGGACCAGGGGTAAGTACATTACCTATAACAATGATGAATTATGTTGAATATAATTATGACCCAACAGTATCAGCATTGTCAGTAATATTAATGATATTAACTATTGGAATTATGTACATATTAGAAAAAACATTAGGTCTTAATAATTTTGCAGGATAAAGTTAGAACTAAATAATTAGTTGGAGGACAATAAAGATGGATTTAATAAATTTACAAAATATAAATGTTTCATATGATAAGAAAAATAACATATTAGAAAATTTAAATTTAAAGGTTAAAAAAGGAGAGTTAGTTTCTCTACTTGGACCAAGTGGTTGTGGAAAAACTACTACTTTAAGAGTTGTAGCAGGGTTTATAGAGCCAACAGCAGGTAAATTTTTATTAGGTGATAAAGATTATACAAAAATACCTGTACATAATAGAAATTTTGGATTAGTGTTTCAAAGTTATGCCTTATTCCCGCACTTAACTGTAGAAGAAAATGTGGCCTTTGGATTAAAGATGAAAAAGATGCCTAAAGAAGAGATAAAAACAAAAGTAGCAGAAATATTAGAAACGGTTGATATGAGTCATTTAGCTAAGAGATATCCTAAGGAGTTATCTGGTGGACAAAGACAAAGAGTAGCTATAGCAAGAGCTTTAGTTATTGAACCAAGCCTTTTACTTTTAGATGAGCCATTAAGTAATCTTGATGCTAAATTAAGATTAAAAATGAGAGTTGAAATAAGAAAGCTTCAACAAAAACTAGGAATAACAACATTATTTGTTACTCACGATCAAGAAGAATGTTTTTCAATTTCTGATAGAGTAGCAGTACTTAATAAAGGAGTAATAGAGCAATTTGATACTCCAGAAAATATATACTCAAATCCAGCAACAGAGTTTGTTGCAAGATTTGTAGGATTTGAAAATTTCTTTGAATTAAATAAGATATCTGAAGATACTTATGAAAATGAAGGTGGAATTAAATTAAAGGTTACAAGAGCAAAGGAAAATTCTAAGGCAAAAGGAACTATAAGACCAGATGATATAAGGATAGTTGAAGATGATTTGGAAAATACAGTAGAAGGTACTATAGAGATAAGAACTTTCTTAGGGAAAGCTTATCAATATGATGTGAAAACAGCTATGGGTAACATTATTGTAAATAGTGAAAATAATGTTGTATATGAAAAAGGTGAGAAAATAAAACTTCAATTACCATCAAATAAAATTGTAATATTATAAAAATATTTATATTAAGGAGTTTACTTATGAAAAAGAGAATTTTATCAGTATTATTAGCAGGAGTTCTATCTGCAACAGCATTAGTGGGATGTGGAAGTGCAGAAGGAGAATCATCAAATAAAAAACTTGTAATCTCAACTTGGGGATTAAATGAAGATGTTTTAAAAGAGACAGTATTTGAACCTTTTGAAGAAGAATATGGAGTAGAAATTGTTTTAGAAGTAGGAAATAACTCTGAGAGATTAACTAAAATGAAAAACAATCCAAACTCTCAAATAGATATAACTTATTTAGCAGAATCTTTTGCAGAACAAGGAATAGAGGCTGGAATATTTGAAGAGTTAGATTATTCAAAGATTCCTAATGCTGAAAAGCTTAATAGTAAAGCGCAAACTACTGTAGAAAGAGGATTTGGTCCAGCTTATACATTAAATAGTATTGGAATAGTTGTAGATCCATCTGCAGGAATAGAGATTAATTCATGGGAAGATTTATGGAAGCCTGAATTAGCTAATAAAATAGCTATTCCAGATATAACAACTACTAATGGACCTGCAATAGTTGAAATAGCAGCAGAAAAAGCTGGTGTTGATGTACAAACAGATAATGGAGAAGCTGCATTTAAAGAATTAGAAGCTTTGAAACCTAATATTGTTAAAACTTATAGCAAGTCTTCAGATTTAGCAAATATGTTTGCAAGTGGTGAAATAGTGGCAGCAATAGCAGCAGATTTCGCTTATGGAAATATTGCAAAAGCAAAACCAGAAGTAACTTATGTAGTGCCAGAATCAGGAACTTACTTAAACTTTAATACAATTAATATAAACAAAAATTCAAAAAACAAAGAGTTAGCTTATGAATTTATTAACTATGCATTAAGTGAAGAAGTTCAAGAAAGAACTGCTAAGGCTTTAAGTGAATCACCAGTTAATACTGACGTTGAGTTAACAGAGGAAGAAGCTACAAATTTAACATATGGTTCAGTAGTTGATAATGCTAAAATAATTGATTTTAAATTTGTTAATACATTAATGGATGAATGGGTTAATACTTGGAACAGAATAATGAACTAGTATTATGGGTATAAAAATGGAAGTACAATTAATTATTAAAAACTTAAAAGTATATAACAGTTATTTTAAAAAGTTTATACAAGGTGACGTTGTAATAAATGATGAGAAATTTATTCATATAGGAAATAATTATGAGGATAGATTAAGCTCTAAAAATATTATAGACGGAAATAATAAGTACATGATTCCAGGATTAATAGATATACACATGCATATAGAAAGCTCAATGACAATACCAAGTGAGTTTTCTAAAGCAGCAATAAAACAGGGGGTCACTACAGTTGTAGCTGACCCTCATGAAATTGCAAATGTTTTTGGGATTGAAGGAATAAAGGAATTTATTAAGTCTAAAGAAAAGCTTGATATTTTTTATGGTATACCAAGTTCTGTACCTTCAACTAGTAATCATTTAGAGACTACTGGGGGAGAAATAACTGTTAATGAAGTAAAAGAATTATTATCTTATGAAAATATACTTTGTCTTGGGGAAGTAATGAACTTTAAAGACTTAATAGAAGATGAGAATTCAGCTATAAATAATATTATTAATGTTAGTAAAGATAAGAAAATTCCATTAGAAGGACATTGTCCTAAAATAGATGGAGTTGACTTATCATTTTATATTTACAGAGGTGTTGATGGAGATCATACACAACAGTCAGTAGCCTCTCTTGAAGAAAAAATCAAAAATGGCATGTTTATTGAAATGCAACATAAATCAATGACTACAGAAAATATTAAATTTTTAGTAGAAAATAATTTATATGAACATTTTGCTTTAGCTACAGATGATGTTATGGCTGATAAATTAACTAAAGGACACCTTAATGAATTAGTAAAAGAAGCTGTAAATTTAGGTATGTCTATAGAAAATGCAATATATGTAGCTACTTATACTCCGGCTAAAAGAATGAGGCTTTTTGATAGAGGAACAATAGCTCCAGGAAAAATAGCAGATTTTATTTTACTTGATGATATAAAAAACTTTGATATTTATGAAGTGTATAAAAATGGAGAAGTTGTATTTAATAGATTTAACGGCTTAAAAGAAAAGTATTTTATGAAAAAAAGTAATTTTCATAAGAAGTTTTATAATAGCATAAAGTTAAATCAAATTACTAAGGAAAATTTATTAGTTAGGGTACCACAAAAATATAATAATAATAATAAAGTTACTTGTAGAACTATGAATATTATGAAGAATACTACATTTACAGAAGAAGGGGAAGTTTCTTTGGATGTAGAAAATAACATTTTAAAATGGGAAAATAGTAACTGTGCTTTAATTGCTGTTTTTGAGAGATACGGAAAAAATAATAATGTAGCTTTTGGATTAGTACAAGGAGATATTATTAAAGAAGGAGCAGTAGCTACAACTTGGGCTCATGATAATCATAATGTTATGGTTATGGGAAGAAATGTTGAAGATATGGCTTTAGCTGTTAATAAATTAATAGACTTTAATGGAGGATATATTGTTGTAAAGGATAATAATGTATTAGCAAAATTAGAGTTACCTATAGGTGGAATAGTTAGTGATGAACCAATTGAAGTTGTAGGAGAAAAATTAGGTAAGGTTAGAAGTGCTATGAAGGAATTAGGTTATAATCATATGAATGAAATAATGTCATTTAGCACCTTATCTTTGCCAGTAAGCCCAGCTATAAAAATTACAGATAAGGGACTTATTGATGTTAAAAAGTGTAAAGTGGTATCACTATTTAAATAAGTAAAAGAGACTATGTATGTGCATAGTCTTTTACTGCAGGTTGGAGGATTTAAAATGAAAAAGAAAATTACTATAGTTGAAAATACTACAGTTATTACTATGAATGAAAATAGAGATATCATAGAAAATGGAGTAGTAGTGTTTGAAGAAAACAAAATAATTTATGTTGGTGATAATAAGGGAAAAGAAAATTTTATAAATAAAGATAATTATGAAGTTGAGATTATAGATGGTGAAGAAGGAATATTAATGCCTGGAATGATAAATTGTCATACTCATGCATCAATGATTCCCTTTAGAAGTTTAGCTGATGATTATAAAGACAGATTAAAGAGATATTTATTTCCTTTAGAGCAAAAATTAGTAGATGAAAATTTAACTTATATTGGAGCTAAATACGCTATAGCAGAAATGCTATTAGGTGGTGTAACTACTTTTTGTGACATGTATTATTTTGAAGATGAAGTTGCTAAGGCTTCTAAAGAGCTTAATATGAGAGGAGTATTATGTGAAACAATAGTGAATTTTTCAGCTCCCGATGCTAAGGAGCCTTTTGGAGGATTAGATTATTCAAGAAAGTTTATTGAAAAGTGGAAAAATGATAGTCTTATAATTCCTGGAATAGCACCGCATGCACCTTATACTAATAGTGATGAATCATTAAAAGAGGCTTATGAAATAAGTAAAAAATATAATGTTCCAATGACAATGCATGTTGCTGAAATGGACTATGAGTTTAAAGAGTGTATAGAAAAACATGGCATGACACCTGTTCAATATTTAAATAAGTTGGGTATACTAGACTCTAATTTTATATCAGCTCATACAGTATTAGTAAATGATGAGGATATAAAAATATTAAAAGATAAAGGGGTAGGGGTATCTCATAATATAGGAGCTAATGCAAAAGGAGCAAAAGGGGTTGCACCTATAATTAAGATGAAAGAAGAAGGAATTAATATAGGTCTTGGTACTGATGGACCTATGAGTGGAAATACTTTAGATGTAATTGGACAAATGGTTCAAGTAGGAAAGATTCATAAATTATTTAATAATGATAGAACAATATTACCATCAATAGAGTTAGTTGAGATGGCAACTATAGGTGGAGCAAAAGTATTAGGATTAGATAAGGAAGTAGGATCAATTGAAGTTGGAAAGAAAGCAGATTTGGCTTTAATAGAAACTAAATCTGTAAATATGCAACCGATATATGATTATTATGCAGCGATAGTTTATTCTGCAAATGCTAGTAATATTGATACCGTAATTGTTGATGGAAAGGTAGTTGTTAAAAATAAAAAATTAATAAGCGGTGACTTTACTGAAATTAGAAATAATTTATTGGGATTAAAAGATAAGATAAATAAGATTGCAAAAGAACTATAATTTTATAAAATAATTTAATAATGAAGTTATAAAATGCCTATCAAGTACTATAGTGTTTTGATAGGTATTTTAATATTTATAAATATAATAAAGAAGAATAAGCATAAGAGGTTATTATAGATATAATTAAAAAAAATAATAAATCCTACTATATTTATCTACTTTAAAAATTTTAAAAAAGTATTATAATTAATATAGGTAATAATTATTATTAAATAAAAATTAAAATTAATAATAGAGATAGAGGAATTTTTATGGATGAAGCAAAAGTAATTGAAATGATAAAGATAAATCCAATTGTTATAAAAAATATAAGTAGTCCCACAGAGGAAATGAAGAAAATAGCCATAGAAAAAGATGGACTTTTATTACGATATATAAAAAATCCGACTATAGAAATGCAAGAAATAGCTATGAAAAGTAATCCTAGAGCTATTGAGTTTATAGATAATCCTACAGAGGAAATGATGATAGAAGCTATAAAGAGTGGATGGAGTAATTTAAATTATATTAAAAATCCTACTAATAATGTAATTAAATTAGCTATAGAGCAAAGAGGATGGGCTATTAGATATGCTAAAGAACCTAGTGAAGAATTACAATTACTAGCTGTAAGAAAAGATTATGATTCAATTAAATATATTAAAGAGCCTTATGAAAGTGTTCAAGAAGAAGCTGTGAATATAAGTTATGATGCATTAAGATATATTAACTCACCATGCTATAAGGCAGAAGTTGCAGCTATTAAAAATAATGAAGCAGCAGTAAAATTTATTAATAATTTAAACAAAGATAAGGTATTAAGCTTTTTAAAGGTTAATATTTTAGTAATTAGATATATTACTAAGAGTATGTTAAATGAAATATCTGAAGAAGAATTAAAAGATATGTTAAGAGAAGTATTATCAAAAGATGATGTAGAAGAAAAGTATGTAAGAGATTTTTTAAACTGTAGTGTTATTGATAAAGATAGTGAAGTTATAGCTATTGATAAGATTATGTTTATTTATAAATATGGAAGCAAGAAAGCAAAAAGAATTGCTGTAGATGAAAAACTAAAGATAATGTAAGGGGAAGTTAAAATGAATTTTATAGATACATTAAGAAGTGTGGAATTAGTATTAGCAACTGAGGAAGTTCCTTTAGTAGTTGGTGAAAGTGGAATTGGGAAGACAGCTTTAGCAAAGAGATTAGCTAAGGAAAATAATTGGAGTTTAATAGTTATTGATGGAAATCTTCTTAAAGAAGGAGAAATAGGGGGATTACCAACAGTAGAATCATATATGTCTATGGATTCTAATGGAAATAAGATTGAAAAGAAAACAACAATATATGCCGTTCATACAAAGCTTAGAGAAATTGATGAAGAAATAGCTAAAGGAAAAAAAGTTCTTTTATTTATAGATGAAATAAATCGTTGTGAACATACAGTACAACAAGAACTTATGAATTTAATATTAAATAGAGAAATCAATGGGTATAAGTTACATGATGATGTAAATATATTAGCAGCAATGAATCCATCAAGTAAATACGGTTCGGATTTTGATTATCAAGTAGTTGATATGGATGCAGCTCAAGAAAATAGATTTGTATGGCTTAACATGGAAAGTGATCATAAAGCTTGGTTAAATTGGGCAATGGAAGCTGGAATTGAGCAAAAGGTAATAGAGTTTATTGGAGTTTTCCCAGAATATCTACACAAGATAAATGAAGATGATGTAAGAGCAACACCAAGAAGTTATGAAAGAGTATCTAAAGCATTTAAAGCTTATAAAGAGAGAAAAGATTCTATACCTAGAGCAGTCTTTTTAAATGTTATAAAAGGTAATGTTGGAAAGGTCATAGCAGAAGAATTTATAAATTTTGTTGAATCAGAACATAGTCCTTTAATATCTTTTGATGAAGTTTTTGTAGGTGACAATTTAAGCGAAGAAGTTATAGAAAAAGTTAAAAGTGAAAGTCATACTAGACTTTATTTAAGTGCAATGAATATTTTAAAGAGTTTAGAAGAAAACATAAAAAACAGTAATGATGAAGATGTTTATCACATCAATAGATTTATTGAATTTTTAAAGGAATACCCTGTAGATTTAATGGTAGGAATTATGAAGGATATGAAAAGTAGTTATCCTGAAAGCTATAAAAGAGCATTAGAAAATGAAGAGTTTGTAGAAAGTTATTTTGAAGCTTATAGTGCAATAAGGGGATAATATATGGAAAGTTATTTTGAAAAGTTAAAAAAGGAGCTTTATATAAAGGCTGATAAAATAGTAAATAGTTCAGCTATGTTTAAGGCATTACGTGCTGGTGAAAAGTTTGATGTAGATATTCCTAAGGATTTTGAAGAAGAATTTTTTAAACTTATGGACAAAGTAAATCTAAGCCTTATGGAAGAAAAGGATAATTTCTATGGCTACTTTTTGTTTCAAATGGGAAGAGAAATACGATTTGATATAAGTACTCCTACTGGTATAAATTTTAAAGGTGCTAAATATGTTATATATTTTAATCCAATAATATTCTTACAGCTTAACATAAAACAAATGGAAAGCACTATTAAGCATGAAATTCATCATGTATTATCTATGCATTTAATAAGAGCTAAGGAGTTGAAAGGTAAGTTTAGTACACTTGCAATTAATTTAGCTATGGATATAGTAGTAAATCAATATCTTAATAATTTACCACCATATGCAATTACTTTAAAGGGAATAAATTCAAAGTATGAGTTGAATCTTGAACCTTATAATACATTTGAATATTATGCAGAAAATATTCAAAATGTATTAAATGTACTTGAAGAGGATGATGAAGGTGAAGAAGATGATAGCTGGGGTGAAGATGCTGATAGTGGATTTGATCCAGAAAAAACTCATGATTTATGGGATGAGAATGAAGATATAGATGAAAAAATGCTTAAGGATTTTACTGAAAAATTCATAAGCAATTCTGAAAAAGGTACAATTCCACTTCATGTAGAAGGAATGATATCTGCTTTAAGGAAAAGTAAAGGAGAGCTTCCTTGGAATTTATATCTAAAAAAATTAATGGGAACTATAGAAAGTAATAAAAAGAAAACTATAACAAGAAGGAATAGAAGACAGCCTAATAGATTAGATTTACGAGGTGAACTTAGAAATCACAAGGCAGAAATAGCAGTTGCTATTGATATAAGTGGAAGTATTAGTGATGAAGAATTTAAGCAAGCTGTCAAAGAAGTACTAGCTATAGTAAAAAATTATAATCATGAAATAACTATAATAGAATGTGATAAAGAAGTTAAGCGTGCATATAAAGCAAAAACTATAAATGATATAAAAGAAAGATGTTCTTCAGGGGGAGGAACTAGATTTACTCCTGTTTTTGAATATGCTAATAGTAAAAATATTAATTTGTTAGTTTACTTTACTGATGGTAAGGGTGAAGATAAATTACAAGTTAAACCTAGAGGATATAAAGTTTTATGGGTTATTTCTGGAAGAGGGGATAAGCTTTCATTAAAGGAACCTTATGGTGCAGTTAAAAAGCTTAGTAAAGTTGAAGTAAAAGATAACATAGTGGATATGAAAGATGTTAGAAATGATGGATATTCAATGAATAACCAAGAACCAATTTTTTAGTTAATTTAGTAGCAATCATATAGAATAATGGAATATATTATTGGAGAAATTATATTTAATTAAGAAAATATATATTTTATTTAATAAATTAAATAAAAGGAGAGTAGAGTTATGGGAATTTTAGAGAAAAGTATAGAAAATAAAGTGGTTATAGTAACTGGTGGTACTAGAGGAATTGGATTTTCAACAGTAAAAGCTTTTCTTGAAAATGGAGCAAAGGTTGCCTTATGTGGATCAAGAAAAGAAACTGTAGATAAAGCTTTATCACAACTTAATAAAATAAATTCTAGTTATGAAGTCATTGGATTTTCAAGTAATTTGTTAGATTTATCAGAAGTTAGAAACATGATGGAAGAAGTTGTGAATAAATGGGGTGCTATAGATGTTTTAATCAATAATGCAGGTATAAGTGATAATGTTAGTATATATGACCAAGATTCAGAGCATTTTGCAAAGATAATAGATATAAATGTGGAAGCTGTATTTAATTGTAGTAAAATAGCTGCTGAGAAAATGAAAGAAAAAGGCAAAGGTGTAATACTTAATACAAGTTCTATAGTAAGTATAAATGGTCAAAAGTCAGGTGTTGGATATCCAACTTCTAAATTTGCCGTAAATGGATTAACTAAATCTTTAGCAAGAGAGCTAGGCAAGGATGGAATAAGAGTTAATGCAGTAGCACCAGGAATAATTGCCACTGATATGGTGACAGCACTTGATCAAAATATGATAAAAGCAATGGTTGCTAATGTTCCAGTAGGAAGAATTGGAGAGCCAGAAGATATTGCGAATGCATTTTTATTCTTAGCATCAGATATGGCAAGTTATATAAGTGGGGCTATTTTATCTGTTGATGGTGCTACTGTAATTTAATATAATATAAAATAGATTATAATGAAATAAGTATAAAAATAAGATTGTACCAATTAAGGTGCAATCTTATTTGATTTGGAGGACTTAAGTTGGATAAGACATACATGTTTGATAACTATATATCTATAGGACGTAACTTTATGACTGAAAAAAACTATTTAAAGGCTCTGAAGTTTTTTAAGAAGGCATATAATTGTCCAGAAGGAAAAGAAGATATAGATTTAATTTTAGATTTAGCATTTCTTTATGATAAAATAGCACATTTTGATTTAGCAGAAAAAATGTATAGAAGAGTATTAGAATTAGATGAGACTAATGCTATAGCCTATTATGGATTAGGTATAATTTATGATGATGATGAATTATATGAAGAAGCTATTGAGTATTATAAAAAGGCTATAAAATATGATGAAAAATATGAAAAGGCATATTTCTTTTTAGCTAATGCTTATGATGAATTAGGGAATAAAGAAGAGGCAATAAAAAATTATAAACAAGTATTAAAGCTAAATTCAAAGGATTTATGGGCAAATGCTAATTTAGGGTGTATTTATGATGAGTTAGGAGATACTAAATTAGCTTTAGAATATATGGAAAAGGCACTTGAAATAAATAAAAATCATTTTAGAATACTATTTAATATGGGAGTATTTAATAAAAAGTTAGGTAACTTAGAATTGGCAGAAGATTATTATAAGAAATCAATAGAGCAAGATCCTTATTATCCTTATAGTTATTTAAATTATGCTGTAATGTATAAAGAAAAAGGAGATTATAATAGAGCTATTGAAATAATTAATGAAGGTATATTAGAAAATGAGGACAGAGGTTTTTTATATTATAATAGAGCCTGTTTTTATACTGCAATTAATAAGTTAGATTTAGCTTTAGATGATATTCTTAAGGCTATTGAGTTAAATGATTTTTTTGAGGAGTATATGAAGGAAGATCAAGAGCTTAATGCCATTAGGGAATTAGAGAGATATAAAGAAATGTTTAAATAATTGTAATATTAATAGAAATATTTTAGAAGTAGCATAATAATTTATTAAATATCTAAGTAGATTTCAAAAAGAAGGGATGTGGAAATAAAAGTGTATATTATAAAAGTAGCAGTTTAATTTTAGTTAAACTGCTACTTTTTTGTGCAAATATAGTATTAAGTATTTTATAGAGATGAATGTAATTGAATTTATAATAGAGTTTGAAAAAGATAGGTAATTAAATATTTAAGTTAATTTTTTATATCTAGAATTTTAGTTTTATTTTTCATATTTTTATATTCTAATGGGGTTATACCAAGAACCTTTTTAAATAACCTACAAAAATATGAGTAATTATTAAAACCGCAACATAATGAAACTTCAACTAAAGATAATTGAGGGTCTAATAGTAGGTGCTTTGCAGCGGCTATTCTTCGTGTATTCACATACTCGCTAAATGTACAATTTGTATAATTTTTAAAAACTCTACAAAAATAAGTTTTATTCATATTTACAATAGAGCAAATATCATTTAAAGAAATATTTTCATCTATATGTTTATGAATATAATAAATAGCCTTTCTAATTTCAGGGTGAGGATACTTTTCACCTAAATAATCTTTACAATAACTATAGGAGTTTATTATTTTATGTCCAGTAAGTAACAAAGAAGATAGATTGTATCTATCAAAATCTTCCTTGGTATTTTTAAAACAACATTTGTGTAAAGAAATTCCTTCCTTAACAAGAATATAGTTATAAATACTAAAATTGAGAGATGAAATAAAGATATCACAATGCTCAAATCCTGTAGTGTCTATAAGGTATTTCAAATTTTTATCAAATAGTTTAAGTGCTAGATTGGTATTTCCACAGTATACTAATGAGCAAATGTGCAGATGATTTAGTATATTTTTCTCCATAAAAGCCCTCCCTTTTTGTGATAAATATTAGAATGATAAAGTGTAAAATAATTAAAAAACAAGAGAATATAGTTAAAGACTACCTAATTATACCATGATACAATTATAAAGTAAAAATGATAATCATTATCAATTAAGAAAGGGAAGATATGAATATTTTAATTACTTATTCAAGCAAAACAGGAAATACTAAAAAATTAGCAACAGGTATTTATAAAAATATAGGTGAAGAATATGGAATGAATGTAGAAATAAAGCCTATGCATGAGGTTAAATGTACAGAAAATTATGATTCTATATTAATTGGATATTGGGTGGATAAGGGTGGACCTAATGAAGAAGCAAAAGAATTTATGAAAAAAATTAGAAATAAAAAAGTAGGCATATTTGCTACATTAGGTGCATATCCGGATTCAAATCATGGATTTAATAGTTTAGTTAGAGGAGAAGATCTTTTAAAAGAAAAAAACGAAATAATAGGGAAATATATTTGTCAGGGAGCAGTTGACCCTAATTTAATTGAGGCTTTCAAAAAGTTAGATTCTAATAATTATCATGCTATAACAGATGAAAAATTAAGAAGATATAAAATTGCCGAACTTCATCCTAATGAAGCTGAAATATTAAGTGCATCTATATTATTTAAGGAAAGATTAACAATAATTTAGGAGGAATAACTGTGGAAGATAAGAAGATTCGTAAGATTGCTATATATGGAAAAGGTGGTATTGGAAAATCAACTACAACATCTAATTTATCAGCAGCATTATCTCAATTAGGTTTAAAGGTTATGCAAATAGGATGTGATCCTAAAGCTGATTCAACTAAAAATCTTATGGGAGGAAAAAGAATTCCAACTGTTTTAGAGCAACTTAAGGAAAAAGGAGATGATTTATCATTAGAGGATATAGTTTTTTCAGGCTATAACGGAGTGTTATGCGTAGAGTCTGGAGGTCCTACACCAGGAATAGGATGTGCGGGAAGGGGAATTATATCAGCCTTTGAAAAGCTAGAAGAATTAGAAGCTTTTGAAACATATAAGCCAGATATTGTTTTATATGATGTTCTTGGAGATGTAGTATGCGGCGGCTTTGCAATTCCTATAAGAGGAGGATATGCAGAGGAAGTATATATTGTATCATCTGGTGAAATGATGTCTTTATATGCTGCATCAAATATTAGTTCAGCTATTAAAAATTTCAGAAGTAGAGGATATGCAGAATTAAAAGGTTTGATATTAAACTCAAAAAATATAGAAAATGAAATTAGTATTGTGGAAAAAGCAGTAGAAGAAATAGAGACGAAAATAGTTCACGTAATACCAAGAAGTGGTGAAATTCAGGTTGCAGAAAATGCTGGAGGAACAGTATTTGAGTTTTTAGAAGAGTCAGAAATGAAAGAAGTATATATAGAGTTAGCAAATAAAATTATTGCGTAAAATTAAAAGTTATACAAATAGGGGGATTTAAATTATGATAAGCAAAAAAATGAGAGTATTAGTAATAGGTATTTCAACAATGTTAATGATAGGTATGTTTGCAGGTTGTTCAGCAAAAAATACGGGGGTCTCAGGAAGTAACGATTCTCAAGTAGTAGCTTCTGAAGATAGTGTAGAGAAAGAATTTAGATTAGAGTATACAGAAATAATGAAACAACAAGGTTTCACAGAACCAATAGTGTTAGAAAGTAAACCTGAGAGAGTAGTTTGTGTATCAACATCAACGACACCTTTATTATTTGAAGTGGATGCATCACTTGTTGGAATTCCAACATCAACAATTTTTGAGACTCCTAGTGACTATACAGGTGAAAAGTTACAATCACTTATGTCTGATGATTTTAATATAGAAACAGTTGTAGCTCTTAATCCTGATTTAGTTATAATTCCATCTTCATCTAAAGAACAATATGGGGATGCTTTAGAATCATCAAATATTCCAGTTTATTATACAAATAGTGGACATTCAGCAACATATGAATCTGTAGTTCAAGAAGCAGAAGTAATTATAAATGCTTTTGGGAAGGATTCAGAAAATGCAAAGAAAGTATTACAATCATTTGATGACTTAGATAAAAAGATGGAGGAAAGTAAGAAAGCCTTAGAAGGAAAAACAGTTATGATACTTGCTACAACTCAATATATACAATCAAAGAGTGGTACTGCAGGTTCTATGGCAGATATGATAGGTCTAACTAATGTATATGAGAATGAACAAGCTGGAATGGTTCCTCTTGATCAGGAAACTACTCTTGGATACAATCCAGACGTTATATTAGCAATAGGAAGTAGTATGTCAGAGGAAGATAATAAAGCAGTTTTTGAAGCAGCATTTGATGAAAACAGTGAATATTGGGGAAGTTTTGAAGCAATAAAGAATGATAAAGTTATTTATTTACCATCAAGCTATATGCCAAGTACGGGTATAGGAGTAATAAAGCAAATATCAGACCTTATAGATTTAGTTTATGAAAAACTAGAAATTAATAATTAATTAAATAAAAAAGTAGGAGTAAGAGATGAAAAAGAAATCAAAATCTATAATAAAGGTTACTTCAGTTATATTAATTCTTAGCTGCATATTATGTGTATTAGCTCTTATTTCTATATCTATAGGAAGTGCAAGATATTCTTTAAGGGATATAATGACTAATTTATTAACTGAAGAAAGCAATCCTATTAAGATTATAATATATAATTTAAGATTGCCACGTATAATTTCAGCTATTTTAATAGGTGCAGCATTATCAGTAGGAGGAGCATTATTGCAATCTGTTATGAGAAATCCTTTAGCTGATCCAGGAACAATTGGTGTATCAGCAGGGGCAGGTACAGCTGCAACTACTATATTACTATTATTTCCACATATGACAACGGCGGTTCCAATATTTGCTTTTGGAGGAGCTGCCCTTGCTTGTGGGCTAATATATTTATTAGCTTGGAAGGGTGGAGTAGACCCAGTAAGAATAATTCTTTCTGGAGTAGCAATAAACTCCGTTTTAGGAGGATATAATGGATTCTTACAAATGTTATATTCAGATAATTTACAAGGAGTTTTGGGATTTATGAATGGAAGTCTATCAGGGCGTTCATGGAGTGATGTTAAAACTCTGGCTATATATGTTATCATAGGGTTATTTTTAGCTTTAATATGTATAAAAAGTGCTAATGCACTGCAGCTTGGAGACGAAATGGCGAAAAATTTAGGGATTAACGTAAACTTAAGTAGAATAGCCTTATCTGCTGTTTCAGCATTTTTGGCAGCGGCCACAGTAAGTGTTGCAGGAATGATCGGATTTGTAGGACTTGTTGTACCACATATTGCAAGGATGATAGTAGGTTCAGATTATAAAATTATGATTCCAACCAGTATGCTTTTAGGAGCTGTAGTATTACTTTTTGCTGATACTGTAGGTCGTACATTAGTACCAGGAATGGATATTCCAGTAGGAACCATTATGTCTATGGTAGGTGGACCATTTTTCTTATACATGCTTAGAAAGAAGGGGAAAATAAGTGGAAATTAATTGTAGAGGTATAGAGGTTAAATATGGAGAATATAAAGCTGTAAAGGGAATAGATACATCATTATATAAAGGAGTTATCACAACTATTATAGGTCCTAACGGATCAGGAAAATCTACATTTTTAAAATCTATAACTAGATTGTTAAAATATGATAGAGGAACTGTTCATATAAATAATAGAAATATTGAATCTTTTAAAGGAAAAGAGCTATCAAAGATGATAGCTGTTCTTCCTCAAAGACATTCAGCTCCACCAGATTTTAAGGTTGAGGAGCTTGTAAGCTATGGTAGAATGCCACATAAAAAATGGTATGATAATAAAAATGATGCCAAAGATCCAATTGTTAATTGGGCAATGGAATGTACTAATATAAGTCATTTAAAAAAGAAGTCTATTAATGAAATTTCAGGGGGAGAATCACAAAGAGTATGGATAGCTACAGTGTTAGCTCAAAATCCGGAGATACTATTTTTAGATGAGCCTACAACTTATTTAGATATTTCTCATCAGTTAGAAACTATGAATTTAGTAAAGAGGTTGAATAAAGAGCATGGAATTGGAGTTGTTATGGTCTTACATGATTTATCTCATGCTTTAGAAGTTAGTGATAGAATAATAGTTTTAAAAGATGGTAAGAAGTATGATGAGGGAAAACCAACAGATGTAATAACATCTAAAATGATGAAAGAAGTTTATAACGTAGATTGTGACATTATAAATATAGAAGGAAGAGATAAACCAATTATTGCATATAAAGAAATTGCAGCGGTTTAGAGGGGGAGACATGATAAATTCAACAGAAATAATTAATAAATTATCTAAGTTAGATAGTATAAACAATATGAAAGATGTAAAACCATTAACATATGCATCATTTCCGGGATCACATTGTCCCCTATTTGGGTCAGCACTATTACTTAAAGAAATTAAAGATGCTGTATTTGTAGTAATAGGAACAGATGAGTGTTCTTATTATACTAAGCAAATGACTATGAGGTCAGAGGTGTATGGCGGAATAGATGGAAGATGTGTCAGTATTATTCTTAATCAGCATGATATAACTTTTGGATGTCAAAAGAAAATTGAATCAGCATTTAGTGAACTAATGGAAGAATATAAGCCTAATGCAGTTTTTCTTATAACAACATGTGTTGTTGAACTAATTGGTGATGATGTTGAATCTTTAGGAGATACATTAGGTGATGAGTATGGAGTGCCAGTTGTCACAGTACATACTGAGCATTTTAAATCAGAAAATCATATTGTAGGTTTAGAAAGAACATTATCAGCCTGTATAGGTATAATGGAGAGACAAGCTAAATCAGAGAATATATCAGTAAACGTTATAGGTCAGAGAAGCGGAAATTTTAGTGAGACAGAATTAGGAAAAATATTAAGTAATTCTAATGTAGAAATTAATTTAATGTTACCAGGTTGTACAGTAGAAGATATACGTAAAGCACCACAAGCACATATAAATATTGTTACAAGTTCCATAGGATTACCATTGGCTAAAAAAATGAGAAGTAAATTTAAGATACCATATATATTATTTGAAAAATTTACTGATCCAGAATATATATTAGAAGCATATAATAATCTTTTTGATACATTACAGTTAGAATTACCAAAGGAAGTTATACAACTTTATAATAAGGCTAATGATGCTGTGAATTTTGGAAAAAAAGTTTTAAAGGGAGCTAAATATATATATGGAAATACACCATTCCAATGTTTTGAAGTAAACTCATTTATGACAAAATTAGGAATGATACCAGAGCTTATACAAGTATCTTATATGACAGAAAATGATGATAAGTATATAGAGGATATATTAAGTAAAGAAAATCCTTATGTATGTAAAAGTGCTAATATAGCACCATTACAAGGAGTATACGATATATTAAAACCAGATTTATACTTAGGACATGAATATGCTACAAGGTTAGCTAAAAAGGGAATTGCACTAGTAAGAAGTGATATGGCATCAGCAATGGCTGGAATGGAAGTAGTTAATTTCTTTGTAGAAGAGTTAGTTAGAGCATATAAAGAATCAAAAGAATATCAAGGAGGTACAGTAAATGAGCTTATGTAGATATTTGCCGACTCCATCAGATAGAATGGGAATTTTATGGACACTTTTATCTATAGATGATACTGTAGTAATAGAATTTGGTCCAACAGGAACAACACATTTTAGTATGGGCTTTTTTGGGAAAATTGGGGTAGAACAAGAAAACAGATTATTTGCAACACATATGAGTGAAGATGATGTAATAATGGGTTATACAGAAACTCTAGAAGAGGCTATTATAGAGGTTGATAAATGGATAAGCCCTAAAGCTATTTTTATAGTAGCATCATCTGTTAGTGCAATAATTGGAACTGATTTAAAAGGTGTATGTAGAGCTATTAGCCCTAAGGTATCAGCTAAATTATATGCTTTAGAGAATGGTGGCTTTAGAGGTGACTATACAACTGGAATAAAAATTGCTTACGATACTTTGTTTAAAAATATGTTAGGTGAAAAAACGGAAAAATTAGATAATACTTATAACATATTAGGGGCATCATTATATAGTTATCGTATGCGTTCTGATATTAATGAAATTAAAGAATTAATGAAGAATAGCTTTAATTATGATGTAATAGGTACATTATGTGTAGATACTAGTGAAGAGTTTATTAGGAATACTGTTAAAGCTAAACTTAATATTGTTATCTCTTTTGAAGCTTTAGAGTTAGCAAAGTATATGAAGGAAGTTTATGATATACCATATATTTATGGAGCACCATATGGATATACAGGAACATTAGAGTGGTTGAAGCAAATATCACAAACTATAGATGTAAGTATTGATAATAAGGTTACTCAAGAGTTAATGAAGCGTATTATGAATATTAAGCATTATCCTATGTATAAAAGAATGCTTAAAAATTCTAAGCCAACTATGAGTATATATTCTGAATATGATAGATTATTAGGATTTAGAAAAATATCAGAAGAAATTGTATTCAATATAGATAGTTTTATATGTAATCATAGCATTAAAGATATAGATGATAAGGATATAACTACTCTAAATTCAGAAAGAGAAAGAATAGAGTTATTTAAAAATAAAAATAATCAATTAATTATAGCTGATGATGTGACATTAAGAATGGCTAATGATACAAATGTAAAACTTAGAGCTAGTATGCCAATAGTATATGGAAGTCAAGTAGCTAATCATATACCTTTAATAGGAATAAAAGGTATGGATTATTTCTTGGAGTATGTTGATCAATATTTACAGACTTTAAGCTAATAAAATTGTGAAAATGAACTATAGATACAATAAACTATAGTTCATTTTTATTACATTTAAATAAATTTGTATAAAGTGCATATTTGTATGGATACAATTGATTTATTTATATTAATAGGTATAAAATGGATATAAAGTTTTAGAAATAAGGGGGCAAATATCGATGAATAAACAAATCAGATTTAAAAAATTAATTCAAACAGCATTACTTGCAGCATTATGCTTTGTATCCTTTACTTACTTGCAAATTAAAATTCCAGTGCCTGGTGGAGACGCAACTTCACTTCATATTGGAAATGCATTTTGTGTTTTAGCAGCTTTATTACTTGGAGGATGGTATGGAGGATTAGCAGGAGCAATAGGAATGACAATTGCAGATTTAATTGATCCTGTATATATACTAGTAGCACCTAAGACATTTATTTTAAAACTATGCATAGGTTTAATAACAGGTTTAATCGCACATAAAATAGCAAAAATAGGAGAAAGTAATGATAGTAAATATATTTTTAAGTGGAGTTTAATAGCATCAATTGCTGGACTTGCTTTTAATGTAATTGCTGACCCTATAGTTGGATTCTTCTATAAGCAATATATACTTGGACAACCTCAAGATGCAGCTATGATTTTAGCTAAATTAAGTGCAGCAACAACATTTATAAATGCAATAGTATCAGTAATTTTAGTATCAATCATATATAACGCAATAAGACCAATACTAAAAAAATCAGGTTTACTACTACCAGTATAACTAAATTGTTCGTTAAAGCTTAAATACCGTGATGACGAAAATTAATGATATTATCTCCAGAAATTAGTGTAATTTTCGTTAAGAATTTATATTGTTTTTTCCAGAAAAAGTTCTAAAGCTTCGAAGTTCACTATCGTTTACCTTAAGTGAGATTCAAAATTTTAATTTTGCCAATCGAACTTACACATCCGACATCAGGCGGAGGTGCTTCCTTTTAAAAGGAAACTCACTCTTCACTATCGCTCAGAGGAGTAAGTTCATCTAACTAAATCAAGATTTAGAGATTCACTTAACGGACTTTCCTTCCAAAAACAATTAAATTCTAGACGAAAATTTCACCGTTCCCGGAAAATAAATATTTCATTTTTTCGCCCCATGTAGTGCGCAATTCTATTCAATAGAGAATTCTTTGCCGTATGCACATTTATTAAAATGTTTTTCTGCATCTTGAAGATTCATACCTAAAATCTTTATAGGTGAATCTGAATTAATTGTAACTTCTCCACAACCTAAGCCTTTATTTATTGATTTATATAAATAATTTATTGCTTGTGGTTTAAAACCAAGAAGCCTAGCACCAACTGTATCTGTAGCAATAGGATCAGTTCCGCATAATACTAAACCAGTATGATTTCCAATTCCTTTATGAGGACCAGTTCCAACCATAGCAGGACTAGCACTAACTATAGAAAGGTCTATAGTGAATTTTTCTAGCATTGCACTTATAAATCCATGCAAATCTTTATGTATTCCTAAATTTTTCTTAGGATAACCTTGCTCTTCACCACTTGGCCAGCCCATAGCTATATTTTTAATAGCAGCAGAAATAGTAGCTTCTTCATGAATTTTTAATTGAGTAAATGATATTAAAAAAGTCATTTCTTCATAAAGTTTATTTAAGGCTATTGATATAGGGCAGCTATGGTTAAGAGGAATATTAATAAAAGGTCCATTATTTAAGTTTATAAACTCAACATTTTCAGATTTTATAACATCCATAAAACCTACATCTGTCATTAGCTTTTCAACATCTTTCTGAGCAGAAGCAGTAGCAACTACTATTCTTTTGGGTGTGCAACCCTTAATTATTTGAATTATCTTTTTTAAACTATTAGGACCAACTACATCCCCAACATCGGGGCCACCAGTTCCAACCCAGTTTGGGGTAATAACCACAACATCATCACTTTTTATCATAGAAGAAATATTAAGTAAATTTAAACCTTCTTCAATGGCAAGTGATTCATTATTGTTTTGTGTAATTGCAACTAGTGGACTTAATGTTCTCCTTACTCTCATAATAAAAATCTCCTTATAAAATAAAAGTTATAAAACTATTTATGTTATAACCTATTTTTCACTTTTTATTTAGAGCTTTATTTTGTAAGATAAAAAAGATTTCGTTTTTTTACATGATAGATTAATTAGCTTTAGTTCTAAAAGCATTAGGAGAAGTGTTAAATAATTTTTTAAAAGCTTTACTATAATGAAACTCATCATAAAAGCCAAACATATCAGCTATTTCTTTTAACTTCATATCAGGATAAGAAACTAAAAAATATTTAGAGTTATTAAGTTTAAGTTCTAAATGATATTCATGAATACTTTTCCCAGTATTATTTTTAAAATGTTTCTGTATAGTTCTAGAAGAAAAATTTAATAACCTAGATAAATTATCAATACTAATTTTACTTTGAATATTTTCTTCTAATATTGATATTATGTCTTTTGTAAGTTGATTATATTGAAGTGTATCAATTTTATTAACTTCTAAGTCTATTTCAGCTAAAATTCTAGATAAAATTGAGCCTTTTATTTTTGTATTATCTATATTACTTATATTACATAATGATGATAATTCGTGAAAGTAATAGGGTAATTTAGGGTTATCTTTAAGGTTTAATTTTGATGGAATACAGTAAAAGTTATCAATAATTTTATCAGGTTTATTAAAAATAACATCATCTTTAATGTCATAAGAAAAATGAATGTAATAACAAGATGTGTTGTTAAGATTATTTGAATGTGGATAATGGTGCTTATAAGCAGGTAAAAACATAATATCACCTTCACGACTTTCAATTAGTTCATTTTCAACAATTACATTAAAACCTCCACTTACAACGTAAACTAAATCGTGAAAAGGTAAAGTTCTATCAGGATGAGCAATAGTACTATTAAAGATTAATTTACTGCACATATCAACTTTTCTAAAACAGTTTAAATTCAAATTTGTATATAACATGTGCATTATTTTACATGAGCTTCTCATTAAAGTCAATGGAGTAAATAAATGGAATATAAGTATAATTAAATTATACTAATGGTAATGAAAATGGTGAGAATATGGAGGGTGAAATTATGGATAATATGGTCACTAAAGACTTAGCAAGTAATATAAAATTTAATAATGTAAATATAACAGATAGTTTTTTTGGATACTATCAAAACTTGATAATTAATGAGGTTATACCTTATCAATGGAAGGTATTAAATGATGAGTTAGAAGATGTAGAAAAAAGCTCTGCAATAAAAAATTTTAAAATAGCAGCAAAAGAAATGAAAGGAAATTTTTATGGATTTATCTTTCAAGATAGTGATGTTTATAAGTGGTTAGAAGCAGTTGCATATAGTTTGCACTTAAAAGAAAATAAAGAGTTAGAAAAATGTGCAGATGAAGTTATAGATTTAATAGGAAGAGCACAACAAGAGGACGGATATCTTCATACTTATTTTATAATAGAAAGGCCAGATATGAAGTTTAAAGACCTTTGGGAATGTCATGAATTATATTGTGCAGGACATTTCTTTGAAGCAGCTACAGCTTATTATAATGCAACTGGAAAAGAAAAGGTTATTAAAATAGCTAAGAAGTTAGCAGATTGCATTTATAATAATTTTGGAACTGAAGAAGGAAAAATAAAGGGATATGATGGCCATGAAGAAGTTGAGTTAGGTCTTATGTCTTTGTACAGTGTAACAAAAGAAAAGAAATATTTAGATTTAGCTAAGTTTTTTATTGATGAAAGGGGACAATCTCCACATTTTTTTGAACTGGAATGGGAAGCAAGAGGAAAAACTAGCTATTGGAATGGTTGGAATCCTTGTGAATCACCAAATGCTTCGAAAGATTTTATTTCTTGTATAGGTGCAGAATATAATCAAACCCATAAGCCAGTAAGAGAACAAGATGAAGCTGTTGGACATGCTGTTCGAGTTGTATATATGTTATGTGGAATGATTGATGTTGCTAAGGAGTCAAAAGATAATAGTTTATTAGAGGCTTGTCAAAAGTTATGGAATAATATAGTGAATAAAAAGATGTATATAACAGGAGCGATAGGATCTACACATGTTGGAGAAGCATTTACAGGAAACTATGATTTACCTAATGATTCATTATATGGAGAGACATGTGCTTCAATAGGACTTGCTATGGCTTCTAAGAGAATGTTAAATACAGATATAAATTCAAAGTATAGTGATGTAATAGAAAAGGAAATATATAATGGAATAATCTCAGGGATAGCAATGGATGGAAAGTCTTTTTTTTATGTAAATCCATTAGAAGTATATCCTAAAAATCATACTAATCCTGTTTTGGAACAAGTAAAGGTTGAAAGACAAAAATGGTATCCTTGTGCATGTTGTCCACCAAATGTAGCTAGATTTTTATTAAACATAGGAAATTATATATATTCAGCTAACAATGATACATTATATATTAATCAATATATTGCAAATAATTCAAGGATTAATATAGGAAAGTCTTTTATGAATATAGAAATGGAATGTGATTTGTTAAAATATCAAGATGTGAAAATAAAAATAAGTAGCACTGATTTGGAAAATAGGAATGTGGCATTAAGACTACCTAGTTGGAGCAATGGATATACAGTAAAGGTATCTAATAATAAAGTAGAGTGTGAAATTATAAATGGATATATATATTTAAATAATATAAGGAAAAAAGAGATTTCTATATATTTAAGATTAAATCCTGAATTGAAAATGATAAAGGCAAATAAAAGAGTAAGATATGATGCTGGGAAAGTTGCTATAACATATGGACCATTAGTATATTGTGCAGAAGAAATAGATAATGGAGATATGTTGTATAATTTAATACTTAAAGATTCAATAAATTTTAAAAAAGAGAAATTTAGCCATAATGGATTAGAATTATTTAAAGTAATAGTTGATGGATATAGAGAAATTGATGATGATGATAGCTTATACCATGAAAATAATGTTACTTTAGAAAATCAAAAAATAACATTAGTTCCATATCACTATTGGGGAAATAGGGGTATTGGAGAAATGCAAGTTTGGTTTAGAATAAAATAAAAAAGTAATAAAAACCATCTAGAAAGTTTACTTATTATCTAGATGGTTTTATTATAAAAAAGTATAAAAATAGTATAAGAAAACACATGGAAATTATTTCACCTTTGTAATAATATATATGTTAGCAAAAGAAATATAACATCTTGTGGAAGAATTAGTTATTAAAAGAGAAACTTAGTTTAGTTAAAATTATAATTAAAATAAAGAGGAAAAAGTTATGGGAAAGAATGATGTAAAAGACTTAACACAAGGTAATGTATTCAAGCTGATTTTAGGATTTTCAATTCCATTATTACTTGGAATGCTATTTCAACAGTTCTATAGTATGGTAGATACAATTATTGTTGGTAGATACTTAGGGGTTACTGCTTTGGCAGAAGTAGGATCAACAGGTTCAATAAACTTTATGATAATTGGTTTTTGTATGGGCGTTTGTAACGGATTTGCTATACCAGTAGCACAAAAATTTGGAGCACGTAATTATAAACTTTTACGTAAATATGTATTTAATAGTGGAGTATTAGCAGTAATATTTTCAGTTATTATGACTTTAGTAGTATGCTTACTTTGCAGAAATATTTTAGGGTGGATGAATACACCTAATGATATAATGGAGGGTGCATATAGTTATATATTTGTTATATTTTTAGGAATACCAGTTACTTATTTATATAATTTATTAGCTGGAATAATACGTTCACTTGGTGATAGTAAAACACCACTAATGTTTTTAATTATGTCATCAATAATTAATATTATTTTAGATTTAGTATTTATAATTGTTTTTAATATGGGAGTATCAGGAGCTGCTTGGGCTACAGTTATATCACAAGGTGTATCAGGTATATGCTGCTTAATATTTATGGCAAAAAGATATAGTATCCTAAAATTTGAAAAAGATGAACTTAAGATTAATGGCCACTGTATTAGAAGATTGTGTTATATGGGAGTACCTATGGGACTACAATATTCTATAACAGCAATAGGAAGTGTAATACTTCAAACGGCAGTAAATGGATTAGGTTCTCTTGTTGTTGCTGCAGTTACTGCTGGAAGTAAGATTTCTATGTTTTTATGTTGTCCATTTGATGCATTAGGTTCTACTATGGCAACTTATGCAGGACAAAATGTTGGAGCAAAAAAATTAGATCGTGTAAATGAGGGAATTAAAAATAGTATAATAATAGGGTCTGTGTATTCTATAATCGCTTTTTTAGTATCTATTTTCTTTGGAAAAACTATAGCGTTACTTTTTGTAGATGGAAATGAGTTAGAATTACTTTCAATGGTAAGTAAACAATTAATAATTACAGCATTATTTTATATTCCATTATGTTTAGTAAATGTTGTACGTTTTACTATTCAAGGAATGGGGTATTCAACTTTTGCAATATTTGCAGGAATATGTGAAATGATAGCTAGAACAATATGTGGATTTATTTTAGTACCTATATTTGGATTTAATGCAGTATGTTTAGCAAGTCCTATTGCTTGGATATGTGCAGATTTATTTTTGATACCTGGATATATAAGTGTAATGAATAAGATGAAGAGGAAAATAAAACCGTTAACTAAAGAAAAAGTAGGTAATATTAAAGAGATTAGTACAAGCATAGAAGTTTAAAATTCATAAAATATACGTTAAATATTTGATAAGTTATCAAGGGTTTAGCGTATTTTTTATATTAAATTTATGTTTATAAGAAGAGTAAAAAATATATTAGTATAATACTATAAAGTTAAATTGATTTATATTATAATGTTAATAAAATGCAGAAAGTTAAAAGGAACATTGAGGTGAAAGATAATAATGGCTACATTAAAAGAAATAGCAGATAAGGTAGGGGTATCTTTAGCAACTGTGTCTAGAGTTTTAAATAATGATAGTGGAATTTTAGTTGCCGATGAAACTAAGGCACAAATATTAAAGGTAGCAACGGAATTAAATTATAAGACTGCAAAGCAGAGAAAAGGTAAAAACTTGGAAAAGAAAATAGTTACTATAGGAATCGTAGAAATGTATGATGTAGTTAAACAATTACAAGATCCTTATTATTTGCTTTTAAGAAATATAGTTGAGAAAAAGGCTTTTGAAAATGATATAAAGCTTGTTAGGCTTTTTAAGAAAGATAATGATTATGAGTTTCTTGAAGATATTGAATTACAAGGAATTATTGCTATAGGAAAATTTACTTCAAAGGAAGTAGAGAAATTAGCTAATAGAACTTCTAATATAGTATTTATAGATTCATCGCCTAATGATGAGTTATATGATAGTGTAAAAGTTAACTATAAATTAGGAGTAAGGCAAGCATTAGATTATTTTATTGAGTTAGGACATAAAGATATTGGGTTCATCGGTGAAAAATATACATTAGGTGATAATAAAATTCCTATTTTTGATGAAAGGTTAAAATATTTTTATGAATATATGAATAATAATAACTTATTAAATGAAAAGTTTATAATTAATAGCAGTATGACAGCAGAGGGTGGACATGAGGCTATAATTAACTATATTGATAATAAATATAAGATGCCAACAGCATTTTTTGCAGCTAATGATGCTGTTGCAAGTGGATTAATTAAAGGACTATCTGAAAGAAATATAAAGGTTCCTGAAGAAATAAGTATAATAGGATTTAATGATACAATAATATCACAATATACAAACCCACCACTAACAGCTATAAGAGTACATATAGAGTATTTAGGTGAGGTTGCAGTAAATCTTATGATTGAAAAAATAAAGGGCAGAAACTATGCAAAAAAAGTTATAATACCTAGTGAATTTGTACTGAGAAATAGTGTAAGAAAGATATAATAGAAAGCTATGAAAAAGAGAGTATTCTTAAGAAAGTAAGATACTCTCTTTACTTTTTTAGGAATATTATAAATTGTAAGTGAGGTATAAATGTTATATTATATAACCTATAAAAACGTTAACATGAAATGGGAGTAGGTATAAATATGGAGGATGGAAATAATAAGTTTATTCATAATTATGGATATGATAAATATGTAGTAGAAGAGGTGAAAGAAAAATTAGGCAAAATAAAAGAGTTTGGATATTTTATGGGAACCAATAATGTAAATATATATTATGAAAAATATTGTATAGAAAAGGAAAAGGGTGCAATAGTAATATGTCATGGATTTTCTGAATGTATAAATAAATTTACAGAGATGATATATTATTTTTTAGAAATGGGATATTCAGTTTATGCAATTGAACATAGGGGTCATGGAAGATCAGGCTCTTTAAGTAAAACTGATAAAAGTCAAGTTAATATAGATAAGTTTGAAAATTATGTGGAAGATTTAAAGTTATTCTTAGATGAAATAGTTACAAAAAATAGTTCAGAGTTATACCTATATGCACATTCTATGGGAGGAGCTATAGGAGCAATGTTTTTAGAAGAATATGATAAGTATTTTAAAAAGGCTATACTAAGTTCACCTATGATGGAAATAGAAACAGGAAAATTTTCCAAGAGGATGTCATATATAATAAGTAGTCTATATGTAGTAGCTAGAAAAGGAGATAAGTACGTATTAGGGCATGGACCATTTGATGGAAAATATCATTTAGAGGAATCAGGAACTAGTAATAAGTATAGGTATGAAAATCATTTAGAGGAATTAAAAGAAAATGAGAAATTACAAAGATCAGGAGGATCTTTTAAATGGCTTTTAGAATCTTTAAAGGCTACTGATAAAATACTTAAAAATAAAAATGTTGAAAAGATAGACATACCTATATTACTTTTCCAAGCAGGAAGAGATACTTTTGTAAGAGCTGGTGGACAAAATGAATTTTGTGAAAGAGTTAAAAACTGCAGAAAAATAAGATTTGGAAATGCAAAACATGAGATATTTCTAGAAAATGACGAAATACTTATTGAATATTTGAAAAAAATAAAAGAATTTTTAAAATAATTTTACTAAAAATATTGAAAATTTTACTACAAATATACTATAATACTCTTGGGAAAACGTTATCTAAAGGTATTGTGATAAGGAGATAGTAGAGTTATGGGAATTTTAATTAATAAATTAGAAAATATATTTAGTATTCAAACAAAAAATACTTCATATGTATTTGGTATAGACAATAAGGGCTTGTTAAGAAATTTATATTGGGGAAGTAAAATTAAGGAAATTGAAGACTTTGATATGCCTATATTGTGCGAAGTATCAACAAATGATCCAGTATATGAAATTACTAGAGAAGAATATCCTGTATATGGTAGTTTGAGATATAAAGAGCATTGTCTAAAGGTTACTTTTGAAGATAGAAGTAGAGAATTAGTTTATAAATATATAGGATATTATATTGATGGTAATGAATTAATAATAAAGTTAAAAGATAATTACTATGATTTCAATATTAATCTTCACTATAAGGTTTATGAACAGTATGATTTAATAGAAAGATATGTAAGTGTTAAAAATAATTCTAATGATATTATTGAAATTGAAAAAATACATAGTGGACAATTTCATATCCCTTATGAGGGATTGAATTTCTCTAATGTTCATGGTCATTGGGGGGCAGAGCAACAAAGGTTTATTCAAAAAGTTAACTATGGAAAGATTATTATAGAAAATAGAAGAGGAATATCAACTCATAATCACAACCCTTATTTTATATTAGATAAGGATGCTACTGAAACTACAGGGGAAGTATTCTTTGGAGCCTTAAAATTAAGTGGAAATTTTAGTGGGATAATAGAGCAAACTCAATATGGTGAAACATTAGTTCAAATGGGAATAAATTCACATGATTTTCAAATGAAGCTAAAACCAAAAGAGGAATTTGTTACTCCTGCAATTATAGCTGGATATAGTAATTCAGGTTTTGAAACTATGACCCATAATATTCATAATTTTGCAAAGGATAGAGTGCTAAGAAAAGGCATAAGACCTGTATTATATAATTCATGGGAGGCAACTGAATTTAAGGTAAGTTGTGATGAACAAATAAAACTTGCAGAAAAAGCTAAGGAAATAGGAGCAGAGTTATTTGTAGTAGATGATGGTTGGTTTGGAGAAAGACATGGAATAGATAATGGCTTAGGGGATTGGTATGTAAATAGAGACAAGTTCCCAGAAGGATTAGATCCGTTAATTAGAAAAGTTAAAGAAATGGATATGATGTTTGGTATATGGGTAGAGCCAGAAATGGTAAATCCATTATCACAACTTTATAAGGAACATCCAGATTGGATATATCACTTTAAAACTAGAGAAAGTGATACATCTAGAGGACAATATGTATTAAATTTAACTAAAAAGGAAGTAAAAAGATTTATTTATGATATGTTAGATAATTTATTATCAACTTATGATATTGATTATATTAAGTGGGATGCTAATAGACCTATGTCACAAACAGATATTGAAAAAGATATCTGGTACAAGCATATAGAAGCTATTTATGATATTGTTAGAGAATTAAAAATTAAGCATCCTAATGTACTATTTGAAGCCTGTGCATCTGGGGGTGGAAGAATTGATTACGGTATTTTAGGAATATTTGATGATTTTTGGACAAGTGATAATACTGATGCATATGATAGATTGTTTATTCAAGATAGTTATTCATATATTTATCCAATTAAGGCCATGAGAGCTTGGGTAACTGATTGTCCAAATTTCTTGTCTAAAAGAGTTATACCAATGAAGTTTAGATATCATAGTGCAATGATGGGAACATTAGGCGTTGGATGTAATATTTTAAAATTTAATGAAGATGAAATAAAATTATCACAAGAATTAATAAAAGAGTATAAAGAAATAAGGCATATAATCCAAGAAGGAGATTTTTATAGAATAGAAAATACATCAAAAAATAATTATAGTATTTATCAATATAATAAAGATGGTGAAAGTTTATTATTTGTATTCTTACCTCAAAGCTTAATTGGACATAGGGGAACTAATATTAAACTTAGAGGATTAGAAAATAATTCTAAATATATAATAAGAATTAATGGAGAAGAATTGATAAAATCAGGAGATTATTTAATGAATAGAGGTTTGGAAATAAAACTAAGTGGAGATTATGCTAGTGATATTATAAAGATTAATAAAATTTAATTAAGAATTATTTGAAAGTAGATTATTAAATTCTAATTGGACTTATATGTTCTTTAAGTATTTGATAATCTATTTTTATATGTATTATTTTAATAAAATATTTAATAACTATAATGTAAACTTATTAGGTATAAATATTAGATTATATTCTTTAATAAAAAAATGGTAAAATAAAATAAATTTTCACAGTAAAAATACTTGTAAAAAGTTTTCTGATATGGTATCATATAAATATGAAATATGAAAACAATTACAAAAGTAAGTAAAACACATAGGATATTTGGAGGGAGAGAATTATGGGATTATCATTTAAAGAAAAGTATTCTTTTGGTATTGGTGCGCTAGGAAAAGATTTATGTTATGCAATTGTATCTAGTTACTTAATGATCTATTTTACTGATTCAATTGGATTAGCGCCAGCATTTGTAGGAAATTTGTTTTTAGTAGCGAGATTATGGGATGCGGTTAATGATCCAGCAATGGGAATGATTGTTGACAACACAAAGACAAAATGGGGAAAATTTAGACCTTGGATTTTAATAGGTACATTGATAAATGCAGTAATATTAGTTTTCTTATTTAAAAGGCCAGAAGGATTAGAAGGAACTTCACTGTATGCTTATTATTCAGTGATGTATATATTATGGGGAATGACTTATACAATAATGGATATTCCTTATTGGTCAATGTTACCTTCTTTATCTAAGACAAATGAAGAAAGAGCTCAAATATCAGTTATACCAAGAATATTTGCAAGTTGTGCATGGTTAATAATGGGAGCATTTGGACTTTCTATAGTTAATACTTTAGGAAATGGAAATCAAACTAAGGGGTATGGAGCTTTTGCAATAATAATATCAGTAATCTTTGTAATAACTTCTATTATAACTGTTGTAAACGTTAAGGATAGTAGTTGTAATGCAACAGAGATAAACAAAAAAGCAGAAAAAACAGGTCTAAAGAAAGCGTTTAAGCTTATAAAAGAAAATGATCAACTTATGGTATTTATAGGAGTAGTACTTGCTTATAATTTAGTTGCTCAATTATCAGGTGGAATGTCAATTTACTATTTTAAATATGTTGTTGGAAATGAAAATATGTATCAAGTGTTTACCGCATTTGCTGGATTAGCTGAAATATCAGCGCTTATGCTTTTCCCAATGCTTTCAAAGAGAATGAGCAAAAAGGGTGTATTTAGATTAGCATGTTACTTACCAGCAGTAGGTTTAATAATATTATTATTTGCAGGAATTTTTGTACCAGGAAATGCAGCACTTATAGCTTTATCAGGAATTATAGTTAAGTTAGGTTCAGGATTCAGCCTAGGAGCTACAACTGTTATGCTTGCAGATGTAATAGATTATGGTGAAGTAAGATTTGGTTCAAGAAATGAAAGTATAATAGCTTCCTTCCAAACATTATTAGTTAAAACTGCATCAGCTGTATCAGGATGGTTAATAGGTGTTGGATTAACGATAGTAGGATATGTTCCTAATATAACACAAACAGCAGGAACAATATTAGGAATGAGGATACTTATGGTAGCAGTGCCATCAATAATAACATTATTAGGATTCTTTATTTATGTTAAAGGATACAAGTTACATGGTGAATATCAAGAAAAAATAATGGATGAGTTAAATAAGAATAGAGAAGCTGAAGAATGTGTTATTTAATTTATAAGTAATCTATAGTGACATTATAAAAATGACAAATTGAAGTTTTAATTCTCCAATTTGTCATTTTTTATTTTAAGATATGCTATAAAAATAAAAAAATGATATAATATTTTAGTAAAATTTACAGTAAAAAAGGGGAGAGTAAAATGTTTTTAGGCGTTGATTATTATCCAGAGCATTGGAATGAAGATATGTTAGAAGAAGATTTAAATAATATTATAGAGTTAGGGAGTAATGTAATAAGAATAGGTGAATTTGCATGGCATATGATGGAGAGTGAAGAAGGTAAATTTGATTTTTCATATTTTGATCATATAATAAATGAAGCTAAGAAAAAAGGATTAAAGATTATATTTGGTACTCCAACAGCTACAATGCCAGCTTGGCTTGCAAAAAAACATCCAGATGTTTTAGGTGAATTTGAAGATAATACTAAGAGAGTTTTTGGAGGAAGAAGACAATATTGTTTTAATAGTAAAACATATCTTAAATATAGTGAAACAATAATTAGGGAACTTGCAAATCATTTTAAGGAAGAAAAGGCTATAGTAGCTTGGCAAATAGATAATGAACTTGGTCACGAAGGTAGTGATGTATGTTTTTGTAATGAATGTAAAAATGCATTTAGAGATTATTTAAGAAAAAATTATAATAATGATATAAACAAGTTAAATGAAATATGGGGAACTAGATTTTGGTCTCAAACTTATAATGACTTTGATGAAATTCCGGTTCCAGCAAAGACAATAACTACTCACAATCCAAGTTTAAGAATGGAATGGGAAAGATTTAGGAATGTAAGTGTTGAAAATTATGCAAAATTACAAGTAAATATTTTAAAAGAAATATTAGGAGAAGATTCTATTATAATTCATGATTTCTCAGGTGGATACTTTGATAAAAGTTTTGATTTTTCAAAGGTAGCACAACATATAGATGTAGTTGCATATAATAATTATCCAGTATGGGGTGGGCAAAAGGAACCAATTCCACCACATGAAATTGCTTGTGGCTTAGATTTTATGAGAGGGGCTAAAAGACAAAACTTTTGGATTACAGAAGCTATAATGGGTGCTCAAGGACATGATGTTATTGGATATCTTCCAAGACCAAATCAAGCTAAAATGTGGTCATATCAAGCAATGGCTCATGGATGTAATTCTCTTATGTATTTCAGATATAGAGGAGCAACTAAGGGAGCAGAACAATATTGTTATGGAATAATAGATCAGGATAATAGAAAAAGAAGAAAGTTCTATGAAGTTCAAGATTTCTTTAAAGATATGAAAGAAAATGAAGGTGTTATAAATAGTGAAATAAAATCAGAAGTAGCAGTTATTTATGACTATGAATCTATGGCATCATTTAGAATCCAAAGACAAAGTTTTCTAATGGATTATAAAAATGAAGTATATAGATTATACAGACCTTTTTATGAAAATAATATAAATATTGATGTTATTCCATCATATGTAGACTTTAATGAATATAAAGTTCTATTAATACCAACCATGATTGTATTTAAGCCTGAAGTCCAACATAGAATTAAAGAATTTGTTAAAAATGGTGGTAAGGTAGTATTTAGCTTTAGAACTGCAATTAAAGATTACTATAATAACTTAACATTAGGAGAATTAAATCCAAGTTTTTATAATGATTTAATTGGTGGATTTGTTGAAGAAATAGAATCTCTTCAAGAAGGTCAATATGTTAAAGTTAAAGGAATAAATGATTTTAGTGGAGTAGAAGGTAGTGGAACTGTATTTAGAGATATGTTAAAAACTACTACTGCAGAAAGTCTATTTATGTATGATGATGAGTTTTATAATGACTTATCAGCTATAACATTAAATAAGTATGGTGCTGGAGAAGCTTATTATATTGGTACAGGTGTAGATAATAATATTATGAATATAATAGCTAAGAAGATATTATCAGATGCTAATATAGAAGTTATTGAATCAGAACAAGGCATAGAAGTTGTTAAGAGAGTAGTAAATGATGAAGAGTACTATTTTGTTATGAATCACACGGCATTAACAAAAGAGTTTAATGGAATTTCTTTAGCAGCTTATGAAAGCAAAATAATTAAAAAGTAATATTATAAAAGTTAATATTTATAGCCTTATCTAATATTTTATTTAGATAGGGCTATTTTTATATTTATTTTACTATAAAGCTTAAATAATTGATTTATTAATATAATAAGAATATTATTATATTAATAAATTAATTAGAAACAAATTATAGATAATTTCATTTTCTATAGTTATTTTATAAGATGGAGGGAATTTAAATGAAATTAAAAAAGATGATAGTTTGTATAACAAAAAGTGATATAAGAAATTTTTTAAAGTTACAAAATAAAATTAATATAAGTGATATTTTTATTAATGATGATTTAAGATTGCTTGGAAGTGTTAATATATTAGGTATGAACGTAAATATAGAAGCTGAATTAAGCTTTTCAAAAGTTGAATGCAATAATATTTATATAAATATAAAGAGTTTTAAGGTTTTAAAAATGAATATAGTAAATCCAATATCTAAAAAAGTATTTAATTATGTAATTAATGCTTTTACCGATATAGAAGGTGTTACATTTGAAGAAAATGACTTTAAATTAGAAGTTACTACTTTAATAAATAAATACTATAAAGAGCAAAAATTTATTGATTTAAACAAAGTACAAGTTATAGATGTATCAATAGTAGACAAAGAAGTTGAAGTATATTTTGGAGGTATAGACATTGATACTGAAGTTATTAGAAGAGAGTATGGAAAAAATGAAGTTCCTTATGTTGAAGCTGAAATAGTAAGTGATGGAGAATAATAAAAGTAAAGAGTTTTAGGAGAGAAATTTAATGGATACAATAATATACTTAACAAGGCATGGACAAACTCTGTGGAATATAGAAAAAAGATTACAAGGTAGAGGAAACTCTCCATTAACAGAACAAGGAATAGAAAGAGCTAAAGAACTTAGAGATAGAATAAAATATATACATATAGATATTATATATTCAAGTCCTATAGAGAGAGCACTTACTACTGCTAATATAATTAAAGGCGATAAAAGTATTGAAGTAATAACTGATGATGGCCTTATGGAAATGTGTTTTGGTGACTATGAAGGTCAAATAACAGATGAAGTTATGAAAGAAAATCCTGATTGGGATATAAGTCTTATTATGAAAGGAAATACTGAATTAGCAGCACCAAATGGAGAAAACTTAGCAGAAGTTAGAGATAGAGTAGCTAGAACAATGAATAAAATAATTGAAGCAAATAGGGGGAAAACTATTTTAATAGTGGCTCATGGAATAACCTTAAAGGCTATTATGTATTATTTTAAAGATGAAGAGGTAAATTCTGAAGTTATGGGACAAGCAACTTTAACTAAAGTAAATGTAGATAAAAATAATAAATTTCATATAGAATTTAAAAATGATAATAGTCATTTTACAAAAAAAGAGCAAAAGCTAGGATGGTAGATACTAAAGGTTTTGAGGTGAGATAATAAAAATTCCTACAGCAATTTTTACTGTAGGAATTTTTTTGTTATAAGATTTTTAGATAAAATTAAAGATTATCTAGAAGCTTTTCGATAGCCTGCATCAATGGCTTCTTGTTCACTATTGAATTTAACAAGGTATTCAGAATCTGCCATGTTTTCGTAATCTCTTTGACCAGGGCAGTGATAAATTTTTGATTTAGAGTTTCCTCTTATTACAGTTGTTTTATTAGAAGAAGTTGTGTTATTTGAGTTATTATTTGAGCTTGAAGAAGTAGTTGAGCTGTTTGATGAACCAGTTTTATTTACTTCTTCACCGCTAAGGGCACTATTACCAGTTGCATAATCTATTGTAATTCCAGGTTGAACATTATAAACAAATACATTAAATTCAATACCTTCACCATCATCTTCTACAGATTTTGCTTCCATTTGAACACCTTTTGCAACAAGATTATCTCCTTCAAATACAGGAGTTACTCTATATAAAACATGATTATTTGTTTCTTTTACATAGTCAGCCACCATATTTTCATATGGTAACATTAATGTTGCATTAAAGTATCTTGTACCAGTAATTAAATTTCTATCATTTGCATTTTCAGCAGTTAATTGATAACCAATTAAGTGAGATCTATTATAAAGATATTTTCCTTCAACAATATCATATTTTATTGATTGCCAACCACTTGGTTTAACAGAGCTAATAGATTCTCTTTTTTCTGTTGGCATTATATCTTTACCTACATTGGCATATGCAACACCACATCTTCCTAAACTATCTAGTGGACTATATTCTTCAAAAGAAGTAGTTGTTAAATCAGCTTTAGAGAAGTTAGGAACATTATTATTTAATATTATATAGTCTTGACCAGAGTAATCTGGAATATCAGTAGTATTTGAAATATTAATATTAGTATTACTATTGTTATTACTTCCATTTGGATTAGTTAAAGGTACATTATTAGAATTAGAGTTTTCGACTACTTGTCCACTATTATTTATAGAAGAATTATTAGTTGAAGAACAACCAATAAATCCAACTAAGCATAATAAAATCCCTAATGTCATAATTAGTGAGTTTTTTAATTTAAATATATTTTTCATTGCTATATTCTCCTATAAGTTTCTTTTGTTATTTTTTCATGAGATGATCCTTGAAATTCTTCTGTTTTAAGTAGTTCCCATGAGTTAGTGTTTAAATCAATATCAAAATAGAAGTCTGATGGATAAATACGGTTCCACTTATAGACAACTATAGTATTTATATTGTTTATATAATTTTTTACTTCTGTATTTTCTATTAAACAAAAATCATTGTCAGAGCATTCATTTAAAAAGTTTTCACAAACCTTTATATTACCGTCATCAATATCCTTATATAATTTATAAGAGTATTCGTTCATAAAAAGATCTTGATTTTTAACAAGTTCTTTTATATCAGCTCTAAGGACTTTATCTTGACTTTGCCTTCTTTTATTAAACATCATTCCATTTTTATCATCTAAACAAACAATTATATTCATTACTATCCTCCTTTTTATATTCTTTGTAATATTATATCAAAAGATTATATGATTTTGATATAGACTTTTTATTTGGCAGTTGAAAAAAATATGATATAATCTTATTATAATTAGGAGGTGATTAGCATGAAGGTATATAATGCTTTCAGATTTAAATCAGCTTGCTCCTTGCAAGGACTACAACAAAGTCAGCTATGCTTTGTCTGGAGCTTAAATAAATAAAAATAGCTGTAAATTTAATAAAGGTTTTAGAAAAACATAAATGATTTTTAGTATTCTTTGCTTTAATTATTAGTATTTTAAAGTTAAGGAGTAATGAATAATGAAAGAATTTATAAAAAAACAACAATATAATTATATAAAAAGATGTTTAGGCGATTTAAATGGTGCATTTAGAAATTGCGTAGATGGTAACATTATAGAAACTGTAAAGGCGTGTTCCCAAGAAAAGATTTTATCTATTTTTAATGATTTATCAATAGAGCAAAAAGACATACTAGATATTAGTAAAATTACTGATCCGTTGCATATAGAACCTTATTTAAAAGAATTAGATAAGTATGTATATGGGATGGAAAAGATAACAGCAATGGAAATCACTAAAGTTTTTAAGAAGGAGAAAAAGCTAAAGATACCCAATTTAGATAAACTAGATTCTAAACTTGTATATTTAGGTTGGATTGATGAATCAACTAGAAAACTTCTTATTACTTACAAATTAGATGGTAAACTTTTGGGAATGGCTTGTAGACTTCCAAAGACAAATAGCAAAGCAACTAATATATGTACTTTTTGTAATAAGATTGGTTCAGAACAGGAAGTAGCCTTTGTATCACCAATATGTAAGCAAGTAAGGGAAGATGATTATAAGTCATTAGGATTTTATGTATGCTTAGATAGTGATGAATGTAATGAAAGAATAGAATCAGTGGAAAAGCTTGAAAAGATTCTAAAGAGTGTAAATAGAATTAAATAATTATTATAATTTACTAATAAAAATCCTACAGTAAATTTTTGCTGTAGGATTTTTTATTGATATCTACTTTTAAAAGTAAGTTTATTTATATTTAAATTTTAGAGTTTCTTTCTTTAAATGAATATTTTCTTTTTAAAATAGTAGGATTGCTATGGCCTAAAAATAAAGTAACTTTTTTAATTTATTACAAAAATGGTTTATCAAATCTTTTTTCGTAAGCATTATTACGCTTAAGCATCATATCCCAACCGTACTTATCTGTTCCAAGCTTGCATGTTAACCCACAAGGTAAATTTACTGATTTTTAATTTAATGAGAGATGAGAATTAATATATATATTAAAAATAAATTTTGGTATATAATATTATAAAATGATATTCTTAGGATGGGATTAAATAATGTTTGATATTTGTAATATAAAAAATGAGGTTGAATATTGTCTTGATAAACAGGTGAGAAATGAAATTGTTAAGGTTAGAGATACGTGTATTTATAAATTAAAAAATGCAGATATATTATTATTTGGTTCTATAGCAAAGGGAAAATATAAAAATAGTAGTGATATTGATATATTAATATTAGTTAATGATAATAAAAGTATTAGTGAATTAAGAAAATTAAGACATGAACTAGAAGATGATATAGATGATCTGAATTTAAGTAGAAGTGTAGATATTAAATTATATAATAAAGATAGATATATTGAACTAAGTAAGGAAATAAGCTTTGAGCAAGATATAGTAAAAGATTTAATAGATATAAGGTGGTGGAATTATGGTTAAGAGAGATATGTTTTATTTTGCAGATATTGATGAAAAATTTATAGATTCAACAAAAGATAATGAAGGATTAGAAGATGGTGTATTAGTTCATTGTCAACAATGTATTGAAAAAAACTTAAAAGCTATTATTCAAAAAAAATATGGAGTAATATCAAGAGAGCATAATCTTGTAAAACTATTAGAAGTATTATATTTACAAGATTATCCTGAATTAAAAAAGTATAAAAGTTTGTGTAGAGACTTAAAAGATTTTTATTTCAGTAGAAGATATGCTAGTGATGATTATGAAATTTTGACACATGAAGAATATATTGATTATATTAATAATTTTTATGAACTATTAAATGAACTTAAGAAAATTAGAAGTGAATTTGAATAAATTATATGAAAAAATGCCTAATGACATGATAAAAATGTTATTAGGTATTTTTTATTTTAGGTCTAGTTTTATATTTTTTGAGCCCAATTATTTATCCCGAAATATAAAATAAATTGGATATTTGTGTTAGAATAAATTAAGAAAATTTATATATAAGACAGGAGATGTATTATGGTAAAGTGGGGAATTATAGGTCCAGGTGCAATAGCAAATGCTTTTGCAAAAGAAGTAAATAACTCTCAAGGAGGAAATGTTATTGCTTTATTTGGAAGAAATGAAGAAAGAGCTAAGAACTTCTCAGAGAAATATAATATAGAAAAATATTATAGTGATATAAATAAATTTTTAAGTGATGATAATATAGATGCTGTATATATAGCTACTCCACATAATTACCATATGGAGTATGCCATAAAATGTATTAAGGCAAAGAAGCATATATTATGTGAAAAACCATTTTCATATAATTATAAAACTAGTAAAGAAGTTTTAGATTTAGCAAAAGAAAATAATGTATTTATAATGGAAGCATTATGGACTTTATTTTTGCCAGCAATAAATAAGGCAAAAACTTGGGTTAAAGAAAATAAAATAGGAAAAGTTAAATTAATTACAGCAAATTTTGGATTTAAAAGTGAAGAGGATGTTAATTCAAGATTATATAATGCAAATTTAGCTGGAGGAGCTTTGTTAGATGTAGGGATATATCCAATATTATTTTCAAATTTTATAATGAATGATATTCCAAAGGAAATAAAAGCAACTGCAACAATGACTAGAACAGGTGTAGATGAAACTGATGTTATTGATTTAAAATATAAAGATGGAGCATTAGCATCAGTAACATGTTCTATTGCAGCTGAAACAGATAATACGGCTGTTATATATGGAGAAAAGGGTAAAATAGTAATACCAACTTTTTGGATGGCAAAGGAAGCTTATTTATATAGTTATGAAAATGAAGAAAAATTTGAAGATAAATATAATGAAGCTGGATATAAATATGAGATTATAGAAGCTAATAATTGTATAGTTAATAATGCTTTAGAAAGTGATATAGCATCACATGATGTAACTTTATATTTAGCAAGAATAATGGATGAAATTAGAGAACAAATAGGATTAGTATATCCTTTTGAATAAATCTATTTACTAATTAGTATGATAGTGTAAAGTTTCGTATGAAAAAATAGCCTATGGCTAATTTTTAATAAAAAT